>WBZS01000177.1_pt1 | contig 115660 bp, 110 predicted proteins | sample 5204201 | NCBI WGS metagenome assembly WBZS01 (sample SAMN12344357, study PRJNA552823) | activated sludge metagenome | biome: Activated sludge suspended growth; feature: Nitrification reactor; material: Wastewater; isolation source: activated sludge from nitrification reactor of wastewater... | reverse complement strand
GATCGAACGGACAAATGAAAAGGACCACCGACGCGGCGCGCCGGTGGTCCCATAACTGGCAATCCAGGTGGTCCCATCACCCTGGCAAAATCAGGTCAAACCGGTCCCATGCTCATGGCAAACGACAAATTGGCCACGATCAGCGCACCCGTCGTAGCGGAGACCGCGGTTTGAAGGTCGATCACCTTCGGCTTCAGTTCGGTGCTGGTGAGCCGCGCAATCGCTGCCACTACCTGGGCTGCGTAGTTGAGCTGATTGGGGTTGGTGCCGTCAAGCGCCACCAAGAACTGGGGGCTGAACTCGGACGGAAAGGCATTGAATCCGTGAAGCGGAGGACCACCACGGTGCAGCGTCAACGTCGAACGTGGATCGACCTGGAACGTCATCGACGACACCAACGGCCCACATGGTTGATCCGGCGTGTAGGTGAGCGACAGTTGCAGGCTGACGGATTGTTGGTCGAGCATCTGTCTGTCCAGGCGGAACGTGGCGTCCAGACTTCCAGACTGATCGAGCGGGGCTCGATAGAGAACAAGTTGCTTGGAGCGAATCACAACGGATGCCGCATCACGTTCAGGCACGGGCGTGTAGTCGGCGAGCAGATGCACTTCCACACTGTCGAATCGAGGTCCCAACTTTGTTCGGTCGAATGAGACGCCCAGCGAGCCTGACTTGAGAAAAGTGAGCCTGCCACCCGCCTGCAACTGGCTGAAGGTCAGCGTGTCACCGCTCAGGGCAGCGCTACCTCCTGCTTGGTCGACGCGGGCCGCGACGGATTGCGCCAGCGTCTGCAGTTGATTGGTGAGCAATGACAGCTGCGCCGAGAGGTCCCCGCCCTCACCGGAGACCCGGAGGTAGGCGGCCGGTGTCCCGGGATTCTCGACGCTCAGACCGGGCTGACCCTTCTCGACGACGACAGCACGCCCCAGGTCGGGAGCGGGCGGCGGCAGCGTCCCACGCGGTTGGCTGACGACCGCAATCGCCAGGGGCCGGGGCGAATAGATTCGCTCCAGCGTGGACGCCAGGGTCAGGACAGCCTGTTGTTCGGCGGAGTCGGCGTCGGTAGGTGCATAGATCGTGACCTTCTGGATCACCGTGGGGAAGAAGGTCGCGATCGAGTTCGGGGGAAGCTGTACGCCATCGAAAACCGTAGCCAGATCACTGAGCACCAAGTGTTGGGTGGGACCGCAGTTTCGGTCGATGGCGTCGCGGCCTCGAGTGGTGAACGTCAGGTCGACCGAAGACTCGCGAACACGTGCCGCCGATATGTCGACGTCGAAGGGCACCATCGCCAGGCCTGGCGCGGCGGGGGGCAGATCGATCGACGACAGGAACTTGCCGTCGCCGTCGTCGATCTCGACGTAGCCGCCGGAGATGTTTACCGGCGTGTGAATCATCCCCTGCAACCTCGTAGCAGCCAGCCCCAGTGGAAGCGGCACAGTGAAATTGGCGCTGCCGTCGCCGTAAAGATCCACTGTTGACTGCAGACCGAGCGTGGGCCAGCGCAGTGTCACCGCTCCCGAGGGCGGGGGCGCTGGGTCCGTCGGCTCACCGGGCGCCGCATGCGTCGAGCCCGCTAGCGGTACGCCAAGCATTGTCGGCACGAGGAGCAGGATCACCCAGGCGAGCGCCCGCGCACCCGCACCGCGAATCATGACAACTCCCTGAGGTCCGGATGCGAACCGAGGACCGTGGTCGTCGGCTGGTGGTCGACGCGCGGCAGGAACGGTGTGGCGGGATGCTGAACCCCTGGTTGCGCAGGTGCCGGGAACCGGACTGGACCGATCGAATTCACGCAGTTCCACTTTCGAGAGTTTTCACAGTCCCAAAGGGGCTAGCCCGAGAGCGTACCGTAGCAGGGTATAAGCCTGGACCCGGTTTTCTCTCCCGAATAAGCGGATGCCCGTCGATAAATTCAATCGGTGTCGGACCGAATTCAGTGGATTCAGTCGCCGAGAAGGCACGAACACCTTGTCTCGCGCCCAGATGCCGATTCGGCGCTATCATCGATCCCCGGAGGACGCTACGCTCCGCTTTCGCATGTTCCGACAATTCGGGTGGATATGGACCTTCGAGGCTACTGCCGTCTGCTACTGCGGCGCTGGCGGGTGCTTCTGCTCGTCTTCGTCTTGGTCGGCGGATTGCTGGCGGGTGCGGGATTTCTCATTCCCACGGCCTACACGGCGAACATTCGACTAGCTTTCGTGCCCAACATATCCCCCTTCTCGACCATCGAAGCCCGCCAAGGCGCTCAGTCATATATCGCGGAACGTATGAAGACCTACGCACAGCTTGTGACGACCACCCAAGTTCTTCAGCCGGTTATAGACTCGGTCGGCCTGGGCGTGAGGGTCCCCGACCTCGTCAAAGACATGGAAGTGACCATCCCGCCGGACACATTGGTCATCAACATATCGGTGTCGGCGCCGACGGCCGCGAAGGCCGCAACCGCCGCCAGCCGAATCGCCGACCAGATGTCGCAGGCGGTGGCCGGCCTTGAGGGCGCTCCTTCGGTCGCTGATTCGCCGGTCCATGTCGACGTGCTGCAGCCCGCCGACGTGCCTTTGCGCCGATCCTCACCGAACACCGTGTTGAACTTCGCTGTTGCGGCCGTCGTCGCCTTGATCGCCGGGTTGTTCGCCGCAGTGATCGTGGACAACTTCGATAAACCGCTCCGCGAAGACGAGGAGTCGCCTACGGCCGAAGGACAGGGCCGACATAGTGACTCGGCGTCCGACCGATAATCCACTCGCCCAAAACTCTTGCCGGTTGAGTGAGTTGAGAGCCGTTCAGCTCCTCCGTAACGGTTCTGGGAGCGCGAGGTCGGCGACGCAATTCCGGTTATGCAGGTTGTCCGGCAAGTCTCACGACCGTACGGGAAGGCAGATGAGAAGCAAGTGACTTTGCTCATTGTTACACCCATGCACAATGAAGCCAATAACGTGTCGCCGCTCGTCGCCACCCTTCGGGCGCAGCGGTTCCAGGACTTCGATTGGGTTGCGGTCGACGACGGTAGCACCGATGGCACTGCCGAAAGTCTCGCCGAGATAGAACCCGGAGACTTGGCCATGGTGGTGGCGAAGACCAACGACGGCGGACTGATCGGCGGATCCGCCTTCAGCGCATGGCGTTACGGTGTTGAGAAGGCGCTATCCCGGCGGCCGTATTCACATGTCATGAAGCTGGACGCAGACGTTCGCCTGGCACCGGATTACCTCGAACGGGTCATGGAACTTGCCGGCGGCGGGGTCGGTATCACCGGCGGCGTCAGCGTCTCCAAGGGCATGAAAGAGCAGAAACTCCATGTGATGGGTGCGGTGAAGATGTACACGATGGCGGCGTACCGGGCGACCGAGTCGATGCCGACGTCGATCGGCTTCGACATCCTGGACGAGGTAGCGGCGAGCCTGAGCGGCCTTGAAACGCGGGTGGATACCGGCGCGCATTTCGAGCTGGCCCGGTATACCGGTGCCAGCGAAGGCCTCCTGCACGGGCGATACCGCAATGGCCGGGGGTGCCGGTGGACCGGCTACTGGTTCCCGTACTTCCTCGTCCACTGCGGGCGCTTCTTGGTCCGGCGTCCATACGTGATCGGTTCGCTCGCGATGCTGTGGGGCTACTTGAGTGCGGGTAGCGGCCCGTACTCGAAGAATCTGAAGAAGGAACATGCGCGAATCCAACGTATGAAGCTCACGCGAGCAGTCCGCAATCCGCTGAAATTCTGGCGTGAAACTTACCAGGTTTGAACCGGGGCGGTGAAGGCTCAGGGGGGCTGTGGCATTTGCCCACAGCACACCCGATGTCTGCGGGCACCACCCCAACCACACGCTGATCCGAACCTCACCCAGCGAGGCAATAGTGCAGGCGCTTACCCATTTTCTCTCCGCCGTCCCACACTGCGGACAAGCGCCGTCAGCACCGCCACATCGCGACGATAGCTGGGAAGCGCCATGGCTACCACGCACACAGCAGCGAACGCGGTCGTCCCGGCAAGTAGAGCGGCAAAATCAGGCAACGTGTCGGCGAGGTGTCCTGCACTCCACGCTGCCGCAGCCGCCAACGTGAACAAGACAGTAGGCCGTAACGCCGGCAGCAGTACAAGTCGAGCCGAAACATTAGCGCGAGGAAGCGCAAGGCAGGCAGCGGAGATGAGGAGCAGGGCTTGGCCGATTGCGGCAGCCAGCGCTACCCACAGTGGCCCCTTCGCGGCGGCGGCGATGATAAGCGCGATCATTACGAGGCGCGCTCCGAGTTCGGTGCCAAACAGCAGGCCCGTCCTCCCCTGCGAGAGCAGAACCCAGTAGGTGACATTTCCGATCGCCTGCAGGGCACCAGCTAGACAGAGGACGCGAAGGAGGGGGACAGCTTTTTGCCAGCCATCTCCTAGCACCACTGGGACCAGCCAGTCAGCGGTGCCGACCGCGAATGAAAGCAGCGACAGCAGGAGCGTGGTGAGAGCCAACTGTATTTTCGTGAGCGCGTCGAGATATAGCGCGTCGTCATCTTGGCGCCTCGAGAGGTAGGGAAGGACGACTCGCGTCAGCGGAGCCGAGACCTGTTGAGACGGCAGACGGGCGATCTGGAACGCTCGGTTGTAATAGCCGAGCGTGGTGGCACCCCATACCCGGCCGATCATCACTTGATCGATGTTGGTCGACACGTAGTTGACCAACTGCGTTAGGAAGGTGTTCGCCCCGAAAACCAGCAGCGATCGCATGGGAGTACGACGGTGGTACCAACCCGGCCACCACCGTGCCCGGGCCATGATGATCGTACTCGTGATGACCGCCGCGATAACCTGCATGGCAACCAGTGCCCAGTATGACCACCATCCGACCAGCACCCCGACTAGCGCGATCGTGAATCCAGCCGCCTGCCCAAACAAATCGGCAGTTGCAATCACGCCAAAGCGCAATTCACGGTTCAGTTCAGTACGGAATTGTACAGCGATCCCATTGACTAGAAAGACGGTCGCCAAGGCGACCGTGATCGCTGCGACCCGTGCATCGCCGTAGAACTCCGCCAGCGGATGGGCAACCACGCACATCAGAGCGGCAACGACGAGGCCGATCCCGCTGTTGCACCAGAAGAGGTTGGTCTTCTGATGTGCCGTCAACTGGGTAGCCTGGAGGGCGGCGAGCGAGAGCCCGAAGTCGCCGATCACATAGGCGACGCCGATAACGCCTGTCACCATCGCGACAAGTCCGAAATCGGCGGGGCTGAGGAGCCGCGAAAACACAACGAGCGCGAGCAACTGAAGTCCATATCGACCCCATTGGCCGCTAAGGGCGACAAGAGCGTTGCTGCTCGCCGAACGTCCGTGCCCGTCCGCGGTCGGCACTCGATTCCCCGCTCATCCGGCCTGTAACGGTCTCAACTTACACGTGTGCTTGCGACGGAAGCCATCAACAGGCTCCAGTCGCCAGTGAATCTGCAGAAGGAAAGTCCACGCGCACAGTTCAACCGCGACAAGCCGAGCTCTTGATAACCGCCCTCATCGACTTTCTGCGCACCGATGTCCCCCCAAATACATGCGATCGAAACAGGCCCTGATCGCCGTCAATACCCAACAACTTGCCTATTCGCCTGGCCCCACGCGAGAACGCCTAATGGGTGTCGTCGGGATCGACGATTCGCGAGTATGCTTCAATTCGGTAATTGAAGAGCGCCGCGAATTGCCCGAACGCAAAAAACAAGCTGTTATACGGCCTTGCCTGGAGACCACGACCTGTAATTAGCCCAACGCCGAGGAACAAAATTCCGTACACGGCACTCCTAGCAGCTCTTATCAGTCCCGCGAACACAGAATCACGGTGCTTTAGCCGAACTCGGGTATCGACGAGGCCGTTGCTGATAGCTCGACGGCGCACCCAACGTAGCGATAGTCTCTCCATCGGCACCTCTTCGTAAACCACCGCGTCCCCGCAAAAGAGTATCGCGGCGCCCGACTTTCGAATCCCGCGGAAAAAGTCTGTGTCCTCACCGCCTGTAGCCGAGAACGAAGCATCGAACCGCGGCGAACGAGCACCAACCCACGTATCACGGACCAGCAGAGTGTTATTTGTTGGTGCGGTGGGTAGAGATTCGCCGTTCTCGGGGTATCTGCGCTCATAGAAGCCACCACGTTGTACCCATTTCGGCGCGGTTTCGGGAAATACGCTAACAACCGGACCCACCACGACGTCAGCCTGTGTCCGTGCCGCAAAGTCCGTAAGGCTGGCCAGCCAGTTAGGGGACACCCACTCGTCATCGTCAACAAAGATGATCGCGCGGTATCTGTCGCTGAAGTGCTGAAGTGCGCGGTTTCGGGCGGCCACAATACCGACCTCAGGCTCTATAACGTAAGCAGGGCTGAGCTTATGGCTAAGTGCGATCAGACGTGCGGACCCCTTGGCGTCATTATCAACGACGAGAACATCCAGGCTGGTCGAACATGCCACCGTTTCCAGACTGTCCAGCAATCGCTGCAGACCAGTTGGTCGGTGGCACGTAGCAATAGCGATCAGGTAGCGATCAGTCACTTCTTTATCATGCTATAGAGGTGCGGCCAGTCCGTACTGAAAGGTAATGCCTGAAGCGCCCTCGCACTGCATGAGTGGCGCGGCATTGAAATTCCGATGCCAGCGACCACCGTGCTATATCGACTAAGAGGCGTAGCAACAGTCGGTTCTGCGGCTGCGGCCGTTGGGACACTACGATTCCTGCAGTCGACGCTTGCCCGTGCGTGACGCCGTTTCTGCTAACGAGTTCAGCTGCGATGACTCAGATTCGGGCGAGCGCTTGATGCTTGACAGCCCAGTCTCCGCTCAGCACCGGTAGAGCGTTGCCACTCGCCGATCGCCCGTGTTCGTTCTCACCCGCGCCCGGCCCATCCGGCCGGTAGCATCCCCACGATATGTCCGTGTGCCCACCGTGGCGGCATGGCTTGTAGGGCGAGTGGAGGGCCGATGCAGCACAAAAGCCGGCTGTCCATCACCACTGACGGCGCAGGTGTGCTTCTTGTCGTCCTGATGTGGCTACGAGCCGTTGGATCGCTGATCGCTCTTTCGCTGACCGCAGACAAGAAGTTCGTTCCGATCGGCAAGGAACCGATCTGGACGCCCGCCGCAAGCTTGACCTCACGGGGGCTTTACGTAGTGGTGGTGGCTTTCTGCCTCTGCGTCATCCTGTTCCGTATCAACGACATCACCCGACCGGGCATGTGGCGCGTTATTGTGGTGCTGGCGCCTTGGCTGTGCATCCTGATGCGGGACTTGTATTCCGGCTCGCCAACCCCAGACAGCGTCCTCTACGTAATGGTGGTACTTGCGCTGGCCGCGTTGCGGCCCGACCCTCGTCGCGTTCTCGTCACACTAGGTGTGCTCGTCCTGCTCACCGCAATCATCGCGGTGGCATTAGGCTTCCTCCTGCCAAGTGCCGGTGTACTGCGCGACTCCAAGGGGTCTGCCTTCCAGCGCTCCGACAAAACGGTGTTTCCGTCGCTGGGTCTCCTGCAGGGCATGTTCACATCGGAGAACAATCTGGGCACTTACATATCGATCGGGTCCGCAGCGGTGGCGATGCTGCGACCTTGGTGGCTGCGGTTGTCGGGCCTGGGGACCATCTTGTTCGCGGTTCTTTGGTCCTCCAGTCGCAGTTCAATGTTCGCGCTGGCGAGCATGCTGGTCATTGGCACATTGGTATGGGCTGTGGGGGAATTCGGGTCGCGCCGTGCAGCGTCTGTGACGGCACGGATAGCAACCGTTGCCGCAATCGTAACGATGTGCGCGCTGCCCCTGATGGGATGGGGGGACGATGCATTCACCGATCGCGGCTTCATCTGGAATCGGGCACTGGAGCAGTGGTCATCGCGAGCCCTTCTGTTCGGTTTCGGACACGACTGGTTCCAGCACGTCGCGGAGAGTGACACCTCTCCGTTGAGCGCGGGCGCCTATCAGGGTCACAATCAATTCGTACAATTTCTCGTCACCGGCGGGATCGTGTTCGGATTCGTCGCCGTCGTGTCGATTCTCCTGCAGGCGTGCGCCATCACAACACCCACAAGCCGCTACCCGACCATCGCGGCTATGTTGGTCACCGGGATCTGCGCTACCGGTTTCCTCGAGGTGCCCCTAGGGTTCGTGGACAGGTCGACTTTCTGGACCGTTACAATCGTTCCAATTACGGTGTTGTTCTTCGCACGACCTGGTGATGCGCACCGAGAAAGCGGTGTACATGTACGGGGGCGCGAAGTTGAAGCGGCAGCGGTTCGAGCGACGGCAAGGTCACACCATTCGTAGGACCCAAACGGCGATCGTCAGCGCTGGGCTCGCTGCCTTGACATTGGCTCTCATGCCACCGGCCGCCGCCGACAACGCATTGGCGGGCAGCACGCCCGTCGACACCCCCTTGTATATCGATCCCAATCAGCAGGCCATCGCGGCGGCTCAGGACGATCACCGTTTCGATCCGATTGCGAAGACTCCGCAAGCCAAGTGGTTCACCGATTGGTCCACGTCAGACACAGCTCAGAATGACGTCGGCGAATACCTCGCAGGCGCCGCGGCGGCGCACGCTGTCCCGGTACTCGTGCTCTACCGTATCCCTGAGCGCGATTGTGGAGGTTGGTCCAGCGGGGGCGCCGACAGCGAGCAGGAGTACAAGGACTGGGTGAAAGGCGTCGCCACGGCGCTTAAGGGACATCGCGACGCGATGGTCATCCTCGAACCGGACGCACTACCGCAACTGGGCAAATGCGATCAGGACGACCGCCTTGGCACGCTGAAATTCGCGGTCAACAAGCTTTCGACCACCGGCGCGCGGGTCTACATCGACATCGGAAATGAGGACTGGCTCAGCCCCGACGAAGCCGCACGTCGCTTGAAGGAGGTGGGCGTCGGCAAGGTTACGGGCTTCAGCGTCAACGTCGCTGCCCACTACAACACCGGATCCGAGGTGTTGTACGCCGAGACTGTGCGGTCCGAACTCGCCAAGCTCGGCATCGACGACGCCCATTTCGTGGTCGACGTCGGACGAAACGGCGCCGGCCCGCAACCTGACAACTGCAACCCGCCTGGGGCGCGGTTGGGACAACCACCACGGTTGTACCGCGGTGGTGCGCTCGATGGCCTGCTGTGGATCATCAACCCTGGGGAGACCGACGGAGCGTGCCGGGGTGGCCCGGATGTCGGATTTTGGCCGCCTGCCGCGCTGAGCCTGCTCGGTCTAGCAGGGAGTTGAGCGACCAGTCCGCGCAGCAGTTAACGCGTCCCCGGACTAACCCAGCTTTCGCAACCTCGGTGCCAGGTCCTTCTCGAACAGCTCGAGGAAGCGCCGCTGGTCGTGGCCCGGTGCGTGGAACACCAGGTGGTTGAGCCCGTACTTGACGTACTCCCCGACCTTCTCGACGGCCTCGTCCGGGTCGGAGGCGACGATCCAGCGCTTGGCGACCTGCTCGATGGGCAGTTCGTTGGCGGCACGCTCCATCTCCATGGGATCGTGGATGCTGTGCTTCTGCTCCGCAGTCAGCGACAGCGGCGCCCAGAACCGGGTGTTCTCCAGTGCCAGTTCGGGATCGGTGTCGTAGGAGATCTTGACCTCGATCATCTTGTCGATGTCGTCGACGTCGCGGTCGGCGGCCGCGGCGCCCTCTCGCACGGCGGGGATCAGCTTCTCGGTGTAGAGCTCCTCGCCCTTGCCGGAGGTGCAGATGAACCCGTCGCCGGCCCGTCCCGCGTACTTGGCGACGGCCGGACCGCCCGCGGCGATATAGACCGGCACGCCCCCCTCGGGGACGTCGTAGATGGATGCGCCCCTGAGGTGGTAGTAGTCGCCGTCGAAGTCGACGCGGTCCCCACGCCACAGTTCGCGCATCAGCCGCACCGATTCGCGCAGCCGGGCGAAGCGCTCCTTGAACTCCGGCCATTCGCCGATATAGCCGGTGGCGATCTCGTTGAGCGCCTCACCGGTGCCGACGCCGAGGAACACCCGGTCGGGATACAGGCAGGCCATCGTCGCGAACGCCTGCGCGATCACTGCGGGGTTGTAGCGGAACGTCGGGGTCAGCACCGACGTGCCCAGGATGAGCCGCTCGGTGCGCTCACCGACCGCCGTCATCCACGCCAGCGAGAACGGGGCGTGGCCGCCTTCGTGCCGCCACGGCTGGAAGTGGTCACTGACCGTCGCACTGTCCATCCCGTGCGCCTCGGCGAGCACCGCCAGTTCGACCAACTCACGCGGCGCGAACTGCTCCGCCGACGCCTTGTATCCCAGTTTCAGTTCAGCCACGCCTTCGTTTCTACTCCAATGCCGTCGGGGCACCGCGGGTAAGGTTCATAGACTGAGACATGCCCGTGGAGCTCATGGCCGTCACCGACACCGTCCATCTTGCCCATACCGACCTGGTGAACTGGACGATCGTCACCGACGACACCGGCGTGATGCTCATCGACGCCGGCTTTCCCGGCAGCCGTGACGAGGTGCTGACATCCCTGCGCCGACTCGGCTTCGGCCCGTCGGACGTGCGGGCCATCCTGCTGACCCACGCCCACGTCGATCATCTCGGCTCGGCCATCTGGTTGGCCGCCACGCACGGCACCCCGGTGTACTGCCATGCCGACGAGGTCGGCCACTCCAAGCGGGAGTACCTGCAGCAGGCCTCCCCGGTCGACCTGCTACCGCATGCCTGGCAGCCACGGTGGGTCAAGTGGTCGCTGGCGATCGCACGCAAGGGTGCCCTGGTGCGCGCCGGCATCCCCACCACCCGGGCTTTGACCGAGGACGTCGCGGAGACGCTGCCGGGCCGGCCGCTGGCCGTGCCTACCCCGGGCCACACCGGCGGCCATTGTTCGTATGTGGTGGACGGGGTCCTGGTCAGCGGCGACGCGCTGGTGACCGGCCATCCCCTGGCTCCCCGTTCGGGCCCGCAACTCTTGCCACCCCCGTTCAATCACGACGAGCGGGGCTGCGTACGCAGCCTGGCGGCGCTCGGACTGCTGGAGACCGAGACGCTCATCCCCGGCCACGGGCGGGTGTGGACCGGCCCTATCCAGGAAGCCGTGCGGCAGGCGACACCGGCCTGAACCCTCAGTGCGCCAACGCTTTCGCGAAGGCGATCGGATAGACCTCACCGTCAGCAGGCAGCGGCTCCGCCAGTCGGGTGTAACCGGCGCTTTCGTAGAGTGCCTCGGCCTCGGGCTGGCGGTCCCCGGTGGTCAGGTAGACCCGCCGGTACCCCCGCCGGGTGATCTCGGACTCCAGCTCTTCGAGCAGCAGTTTGGCGTAGCCACGCCGGCGGTGGTTGCTGTCGGTCCAGATCCGCTTGAGTTCGGCGGTCTCGGCGTCGAAGCGCCGGTACGCCCCGCCGGTCACCGGGCGGCCGTCGAGCAGTCCGATCAGCATGCCGCCGTCCGGCGGCCCGAATTCCTCCGCCGGGTATCCGCGCAGCCAACGCAGCACCCGCTCGGGGGCGCCGTTGTAGCGGGTGGCGTATTCGACGGCGAGTTCGGCGATCAGCGGCTCGGCCAGCTCATCGTCCTGATGGACGGGGATGAAGCGGAGCGGCGCCACCCCGTCATTGTGCTGGCAAAGCCCTTTCCCGCGAAAGTTGACACCTGTACAGTCCGCGGCCATGGACAACATCCGGGGCAAGACCGTCGCGATCACCGGCGCGGCTCGCGGCATCGGCTTCGCCACCGCCCGGGCACTGCTGCAGCGTGGGGCACGGGTGGTGATCGGTGACCGCGACGTGGCGTTCGAAGAGTCCGCCGTCGCGCAGTTGAGCACGCTCGGGCCGGTGTCGGGTCACCCGCTCGACGTCACCGACCCCGAATCGTTCGCGACCTTCCTGGACAAGGCGCGCGCCGACGGCGGCGGCCACATCGACGTGCTGATCAACAACGCGGGGGTGATGCCGGTCGGGCCCTTCCTGGACCACTCCGAGCAGGCGGTGCGCACCGCGGTCGAGGTGAACTTCTACGGTGTGCTCACCGGCTGTCGGCTGGTGCTGCCGGAGATGGTCACGCGCAGGCGGGGCCACATCGTCAACATCGCCTCGCTGGCGGGCATGCTGGCCGTGCCCGGCCAGGCACTGTACGCGGGCACCAAGTTCGCGGTGGTGGGGCTGTCCACCGCGCTGGCCGACGAGTTCGAGCCACAGGGTGTCCAGATCAGTTGTGTGATGCCGACATTCACCAACACCGAGCTGATCGCGGGCACCAACGCGACCGGGGCGACCAGGCCGGTCCAGCCCGAGGACATCGCCGCGGCGGTGGTGAAGACCCTGGACAACCCGAAAACCGCTGTCTCCGTGCCCTATCCGCTTCGGTTCGTCGCCGCCGCGACCGCGTTTCTGCCGCCCCGTGGACGCCGTTGGCTATCGGCGAAGATGGGCACCGACCGCGTCTTCCTGGACTTCGACACCCACGCCCGGGCGGCCTACGAAGAGCGCGCGCAGACGGCCACCGGTGTGCTGGAGCCCCCGAAGACGCAGAAGTCGGACTAGCCGACCCGGGGCGCGGCGTCGCCGTCCCGGTAGGTCTCGATCGCCGCGATGTGTTCGATCAGCACGTCGGGGCCGACCCGGCGGATGTCGTCCTCGCCGGCGGCCCCGACGAGCGCGAAGCTGACCCGCTCGGGGAAGTCGTCCTCGTCACCGGATGTCGTGAACCACACCCGCGTCGCGGGTTCCATTGCCTCGTCGTCGAATTCGGTGACCGACGGCGGGTAGATCCAGCTGGCCAGTCCCTCCAGCGAGAAGTCGGTGTCGAACGTCCAGCCCCGCTGCGCGATCCACTCGTCGAACACGGTCGCCGCCCGCACCAGCTCCACGACGTCGGGCGGGTATTCGTCGTCCGGCGCGTAGTCCACCCCCAGCACCGACTCGACGACGTCGCGGGCGGCGAGCTCGGCGGGCTCGCCCGCCTTGAGGATCGAATCCATCACCTGATCCGGCACCCACCGGGTGTCCCGCGCGTCCCGGCGCTTCTTGCGGCGGGCCTTCTTGGCGTCGGAGTGGCGCGACACGCTCAGCCCAGCGCGCGATCCAGGTCGGCGATCAGATCGTCGGTGCCCTCCAGTCCGACCGAGACCCGCACCACCCCGTCGCCGAGACCGATGGCGGCCCGGCCCTCGGGCCCCATCGCGCGGTGGGTGGTGGTGGCCGGATGGGTGATCAACGATTTGGCGTCGCCGAGATTGTTCGAGATGTCGATCAGCGACAGCTTGTCGAGCACCTCGAACGCCCGCTGCTTGGCGGCGCCCTCCGGCGCGGCCAGTTCGAAGGTCACCACGGTGCCGCCGCCGCTCATCTGCCGTTTGGCCAGATCGTGCTGCGGGTGTGACGGCAGGAACGGGTAGCGCACCCAGCGCACGGCGGGGTGCGCCTCGAGGAACTCCGCGATCCGGTGCGCCGAGGAGTTGCTGTAGTCCACCCGAACCGCGAGCGTCTCCAGGCCCTTGAGCAGCACCCAGGCGTTGAAGGCGCTCATCGCGGGGCCGGTGTGGCGCATCAGTTTCTGCACCGGCCCGTCGATGTACTCCTTGTCGCCGAGGATCGCCCCGCCGAGCACCCGGCCCTGCCCGTCGATGTGTTTGGTGCCCGAGTAGATCACCACATCGACGCCGAGCGGAAAGCCCTGCTGCAGAAGCGGCGTGGCGAAGACGTTGTCCAGCACCACTTTCGCGCCCGCCGCGTGGGCCAGCTCGGAGACCGCGGCGATGTCGACCAGCGACTGCATCGGATTCGACGGGGTTTCGAAGAAGACCGCCTGCGCCGGCTTCGACAGCGCCGCCTCCCACTGCGACAGGTCGTCGCCGTCGACGAACTCGACCTCCACACCCCAGCGTGGCAGGATCTCGCTGCACACCACGAAACACGATCCGAACAGGCTGCGGGCGGCGACCAGTCGGTCGCCCGCGCCGAGCAGCGCACCGAGCGAGGTGAACACCGCCGCCATCCCCGAGGCGGTGGCGAACGCCGCAGGTGCCCCCTCGATCAGCCGCAGCCGCTCCTCGAACATCGAGATCGTGGGGTTGCCGTAGCGGGAGTAGACGTAGCGGTCGATATCGCCGGTGAACGCCTTCTCCGCCTCGGCGGCCGAGGAGTAGACGTAACCCGACGTCAGGTACATCGCCTCGGCGGTCTCCTCGAAGCCCGAGCGCAGCAGGCCGCCGCGCACGCCGATGGTCGCCTGGCTGACCCCGTCGGGCAGCGGCGCCGGGACCCGCACCGATGGCACGTCCGGGTGGGTCACGACTGTTTCCAGGGCAGCCCGAGGGCGCGCCAACCGTTCGAACCACGGTGGCCCTGCTCGTCGAGCTGGCCCTCGAAGCCGTCGAGCATGTTGTACGACGGGGCGATACCGGCGGCGGTCGCCGCCTCGGCGGCCGGGATGGACCGGTTGCCGGAACGGCACAGGAAGACCACCGGGCGCTCGCCCGGGGTGACGCCGGCGGCGATCAGGTCGGACACGAAATCGTCGTTGTGCTGGCCGGTGCCGCGGTTCCACTCCACGAACACCACCTCACGGCCGAGGCCGCTGAGGTCCGGCACGCCGACCCAGCGCCACTCGGCGTCGGTCCGACAGTCCACCAGCACCGCGTCGGGGTTCTCGCTGAGCAGCCGCCAACTCTCCTCGGGCGTGATGTCTCCTGCATAGCTCACGCGCGTGAGTGTCCCACAGCTAGCCGGGTCCGGGCGAACAGACCTTCCAGTCCTCGCCGTCGCGGGTGAACACCATCGGCGTGGTGACCTCGTCCTCCGGCGAACGCTCGAAGTGGTAGGTCACCGTCGCGGTGGCCCGGTCACCGGTGATCGCCACCGCGGTGACGTCGTCGACGAACCGCGCGCCCTTGGCGGTCGTCGACTGATGTTGGCGGGCAAGCACTTCGGACTCGCCGCCGTGTTCGGCCGCGCAGGTGAAGCTGCGGAAGGCCGCGTAGTCGCCGCGCTGCAGCGCGTCGTTCTGGCCGACCGCGGCGCGCGCGACCCGCAGTTCCGGCGTCAGGCCGTCGCCACGGAAGAACGTCGAGATCCAGAAGGCGATCAGCACGAGCACAACGACGCCCACCGCCGTCAGGATCGGCATCAGGCTGGAGCGGTCCTGCTGTTCGTCGGGACCGGTCATGGGTGCCACAGCTTCCGCAGCGCGGTCGAGGCGCGCCGGACCCGGTCGCGGGCGGTGGTGACGTCACCCGCGGTGGCCAGGGCCAGACCCAGCCGGCGCTGGGCGGCGCCCTCGTGGTGGCCGAAGATCCGGACGTCGCTCTCGGGCACCTCCAAGACGTCGGCCAGCACCCCGGCCGGGTCCGGGCGGTCACCGAGCGGGCCGGTGGTCTCCTCGGCCGACTCGGCGCCGGAGTACCACACCGCGGCGGCGCCCGGCGAGATCATGATCGCGTCCACCGGCAGGCCCAGCACGGCCCGGGCATGCAGCTCGAACTCCGAGAGCCGCTGGGTGCGCAACGTCACCAGGCCACTGTCGTGCGGGCGCACGCTGACATCGGAGAAGTACACCTCGTCACCGCGGACCAGCACCTCCACCCCGAACACGCCGCGGCCGCCCAGCGCGCGAACCATCCGCGCCGCCACGGATTTCGCCGCGCCCAGGGCGGCCTCGCTCATCTGTTGCGGCTGCCACGATTCCAGCACGCCGCCGTCGACCTGACGATGGCCGATCGGCTCGCAGAAGGACAGCGCCGGGCCATCCGGGCCGTCGGTGCGCACGGTCAGCAGGGTCACCGCGTAGTCGATCTCCACGACCGTCTCGGCCAGCACCCGATTGTGCGTCACCCGGCCGCCGGCGGCGATCGCGCGCTGCCAGGCCGGCTCGACGTCCTCGGGGCGCAGCAGCACCGACTCGCCTTCGCCGGGGACCCCGATGACCGGCTTTACGACCATGGGGAAGCCGGCGTGCTCGGCGACGGCGGTCAGCTCCGCGACCGAACCGGCGAACCAGAACGGGGCGGTGGGCAGGCCCAGCTCGTCGGCGGCGAGCCGGCGCATCCCCTCCCGATCAAGGCTGAGCCGGGTGGCCCGGACACTGGGCACCACCTCGGTGGCGCCGCTCTCGGCGGCCGTCGACAACGCGTCGATCGCCACCGCGTTGGTGTCGACCACTACGTACGTCGGTTGCACGCGGCCGATGACGGCGGTCAGCTCGTCGGGGTCGGTCATCTTCACGACCAGCGCCTCGTCGGCGGCGTCGTGGGCCGGGGCGCCCGCGTAGCGGTCGACGGCGATCACCTGCGCGCCCAGGCGCTGGAAGGCCAGCACCAGTTCGCGGCTCAGCTCACCGGACCCGACCAGCATCACGCGCATGATGCCCAAGGATAGGTGGGCTCAGCCCCGAGTAGGCCAATGCCAGGGCGGCTCGTCGAGCAGGCCCTGTCCCACGATCGCGGTCTGGCCCGACTCCTTGACCAGCTCGATGCTGTTGACGTCGCGCTTCCGTGTATGCAGCGCGCTCACCAACGCCGCCGCATGGGTGACGACGACGAGCTGAGAACGCTCCGAGGCGCGGGCGACCAGACCGGCCAGAGCGGGCAGCAGGTTAGGGTGCAGGCTGGCCTCCGGTTCGTTGAGCACCGTCAGCTCCGCCGGCCGCGGGGTGAGCAGCGCGGCGGTCCACAGCAGGTAGCGCAGCGTTCCGTCGGACAGTTCGGCGGCCGTCAGCGCCCGCAGCATCCCGGGCTGGCGCAGCGCGACCTCGAAGCGGGCATCGTCGGTGCGAATCTCGAGCCCGCTGCCGGGGAATGCGTCGTCGACGGCCTCGGCCAGCGCGGCCTGGTCGCCGATCTCGGCGATGGTCTGCAGGGCGGCGGCCAGGTCGGCACCGTCGTGACTCAAAACCGTTGTCCGGGTGCCGATCTGGGGCGAACGGGCGGGTGCGGCCGAATCGGTGCGAACGTGGTCGTAGAACCGCCAGGACCGCACCCGCTCGCGCAGGGCGAGGAGTTCGGGCGCGGCCTGCGGGTCGGCGAGCTCGCCGAGCATGCTGTCGAAGGGCCGCAGCGCGGTGGGGGCGATGCGCCAGCCGTCGTCGCCGTCGCGCAGGCGCACGGCCGGCCCGGAGCGCTCGGCGAGAAGGGTCGACGGCCGCAGTGCCGGGCCGGCCCACACCGCTTCGGACTTGATCTCGGGGTCGAGGTGGAAGGCGGTGTTGGCGTCCTTGGGCAACCCGAAGTCGACGGCGTAGCCGAAGTCGTCGCCGGCGAAGCCGAGCTTGAGGCTGACCGGCCCCTTCCTGCCCTTCCCCGCCCACATCGTCGAGCTGAGACCGCCCTCCCGGGCCAGTGCGGCGACAGCGCCGTTGCGGGCCGAGTCGGCGAGTAGCCGCAGCGCGCGGTAGAGGCTCGACTTGCCGCTGCCGTTGGGCCCGGTGATCACGTTGCAGGGTCGCAGCGGAACCACCAGCCGGCGCAGCGATCGGTAGTTCTCCACGGCGACGGTGTCGAGCACGGCGCCACCCTAACCAGGGGGTGCCGACAAGTCGGTCCGGAAGCCGCCCATCGCGGCCAGGACGGCGGTGAACACCCGGTGGGCGGCCTGCAGGTCCTCGTCCGGCAGATCAGCGAGCGCGCGGTGGGTGTGGTCGGCCAGCGGGGTGAAGAAGGCCCGTCCTACCTCGATGCCGTGCGTGGCGTAACGCAGAATCACCTTGCGCCGGTCGGCCGGATCGGATTCGCGGCGCAGGTGGCCCGACTCGATCATCCGCTCGACGAGGTACGTGATGGCCGCTCCGGACATCCCCATCCGGCTCTTCAGTTCCCCGGCGGTCAGGGGGGTGCCGGCGTTCTCGGCGACCATGACGTGAGTCAACGCCCGAAAGTCGTTCGCCGACAGGTCGTGGGTGCCGGCGAAGACCCGGCCGATCTGGTCCGATTCGGCCGACAGCGCCTGGACGTCGGCCACCACCGCCGATTCGAGCGCCGTCCGGTCCTCCATCTCACCAGAGTATCTGTTAAGCGGATGAACTGTTAAGAAACTGAAGCTATGCTGGCACTCATGCGCAGAACGGCTAAACCCGCCCCACCGATGTGGGAACGCATCGGCGAGTTGCTCGCCGTCAACTTCTCCTGGGTGATCGCGGTGCTCGTGGCCATGATCGGCGTCGGACTGATGGGCGCTCTCGGCGAGAGCGCCTCTGCCGACAAGTCACCTGTCGCACTGCCGCCCGGCGCCGAGTCGGCCAAAGTCGCCGCTCTGCTCAAAGACTTTCCCGGTGGTGACCAGGCGCCGGTGATCCTCGTGGCGACCCGAAGCGACGGCGGTGACCTGTCGCCGGCCGACCTGGGCGCTGCCGAAGCCGCCCGCGCCCGCATGCTCACGATCGCCGGCAGCGCCGGCAGCGCCGGCGGCCCAGCGATCCCCGTGGTCCCGTCGACCGACGGTAAGGCAGCGCTGGCGCCAGTTCCGCTGGACTCCACGCTGACCGGGTTCGCCCTCAGCGACAAGGTGAAGGCACTGCGCGAGGCCGCCAGGGACGGCCTGCCGAGCGATCTGGTGGTCAACGTCACCGGCGGTCCGGCCTTCGGCGCCGATATCGCCAATGCGTTCTCCGGCGCCAACGTCACGCTGCTGGCCGTCACCGGCGCCGTGGTGGCCCTGCTGTTGATCGTCACCTACCGCTCCCCCGTGCTGTGGCTGGTGCCGCTGTTGGTCATCGCCTTCGCCGACCGGGTGGCCGCGGTCCTGGGCTCGGGGATCGCCGAGGCGACCGGGATGACCGCCGACGGCTCGACATCGGGCATCACCAGCGTGCTGGTGTTCGGCGCGGGCACCAACTATGCGCTGCTGCTGATTTCGCGCTATCGCGAGGAACTGCGCCGTACATCCCACCACCGCCAGGCGTTGCAGACCGCCGTGCGCCACGCGGGCCCCGCGATCGTGGCGAGCAACGCCACCGTGGTGCTGGCCCTGTTGACGTTGCTGTTCGCCTCCTCCCCCAGCACCCGAAGCCTGGGTGTGCAGGCAGCCTCCGGGCTGCTGGTGGCGGCGATCTTCGTGCTGCTGGCGCTGCCGCCGCTGCTGGCGTTGTTCGGCCGGAAGTTGTTCTGGCCCTTCGTCCCCAGGCCCGGCGCCGACGACATCGCCGACACCGGCGCCTGGCACCGGGTCGCCGACTGGGTGTCCCGGCACGCCACCCGGGTGGCCGTGGCGTCGATCGCCGTGCTCGCCGTGCTGGCCACCGGCCTACTGGCAACTCCGGTGGGTCTCAACCAGATCGACCAGTTCCGGGTGAGTGCCGACTCGGTCACCGGATTCAAGACGCTTTCGGCGCACTACCCCAGCGGACTGACCGACCCCACCCGCGTCATCGGTAGCACCGACAAGACCGACGCGATCACCGAGGCGATCCAGAGCACCCCGGGCGTGGTGTCGGCGAACCCGGCCGGTCAGTCCCCCACGGGACTGACCCAGTGGCAGGTCGTCACCGACGCCGCGCCGGCATCGCAGAAGGCCTTCGATACCGTTGCCGCACTCCGTGATTCAGTGCGGAAGGCCGACCCCGCCGCCCTCGTCGGTGGGTCGGACGCGCAGGCCCTGGATGCCAAGAACGCGGCCGTCCACGACCGCTGGGTGGTGATCCCCGCCATCCTCATCGTGGTGCTCGCGGTCCTCCATGTTCTGTTGCGGGCGGCGCTCGCACCCCCGGTTCTGGTCGCCGCGACCGTGTTGTCGACGATGGCCGCGCTCGGCCTGGGCGGCTGGGTCAGCGTGCATCTACTGGGCTTCCCGGCCCTGGACATCACCACCCCGCTGTTCGCCTTCCTGTTCCTGGTCGCACTCGGCGTCGACTACACCATCTTCCTGGTCACCCGCGCCCGGGAGGAGACCCCGATGTACGGCACCCGCGGCGGCATCGTGCGGGCGGTGTCGGCCACCGGCGCGGTGATCACGAGTGCGGGAATCGTTCTGGCCGCGGTGTTCTGCGTGCTCGGCGTGCTGCCGTTGATCGTGCTGACCCAACTGGGAATCATCGTCGGCCTGGGCATCCTCCTGGACACCTTCGTCGTGCGCACGGTCGTGATCCCCGCGCTGTTCACGCTGATCGGTCCGCGGATCTGGTGGCCGGCGTTCAAGCGCGACGAGATCGAGGCGCGCTAGCGGTTCTGGTACTCGTCTCGATGGAGTTCGAAAACGCCTGCGCGCGTGAGTAGTAGAACGCTGACGATCAGCACCCACACCGGGAACGCCATCGTCATCCACATGCTGATGCCACTGGCTGTGATGATGGCCAGCGCCGCAAGGTACGTGACGGCTACCAGCCAGCCAGGCATCAGATCGGTGCGCAGCCAGATTGTCGCCAGCGAGATCATAAAGACGCCAGCCATCTTCACCGCGTAGGTCTTCGAAAGAGCTAGGACCGTCATCTGCCCGAACATGGCAACGTCGGTGTGGACTACGGCGCCCCCGCTGGCGATGTTGCTGTCCGCCAGTCCGGCGCCGACCGCCGCCGTCGCGAACATCATCGCCAGAAACAGCAGTCCGCTGCCGAGGAACACGGTGGAGAAGAACCGGTCCTCGTAGCGACCGAAGCCGTCGCGGATCACCCCGATGAACCACAGGAAGCTGATGCCGGCGAACGGCATCAGCTTCGCGGCCAGGTCCATCTTGGCGCTGCCCGCGTCCAGCCACTGCGATCCGGGCGTGCCGCCTTCCGGGAGCGAGGTCCGGATCAAGATGAGAGTCGCGCCGAACAACAGCGCGAACAGCACGCCCGCCAGGGCGGCGGCGCGGGGGGTGGTCAGCGCTTTGAGCGTTCTCGATCGATGTTCAACCACGCCGACATGGTGACAGATGTCAGGGCTGACCGGGTAGCAGGCGCACCATCAGGCCGTGTGCCTCGGCGAGCAGTTTCCCGTCCGGGTCGGTCATCTCGGCCTTGACGAACGCCTTGCGCCCCTCGCCCCGATCCAGCCAGCCGCGCACCGTGAGCGGCACGTCGATCGGCGTGACGTTGCGGTAGTCGACATGCAGGAATGCCGTCCGGCTGATCGGCCGGCCCGCGGCGTGGATGACCATGCCGAACATCGAGTCGAACATCAGCGGCAGCACACCGCCGTGCACGGCGTTGTTGCCGCCGACGTGGTACCGGCTGAACTGCACGGTGAACTCGACACTGTCGGACTGGAACTTCGACACCCGGTAGGGCGCCATCAGCAGGCTGCCGGCGCCGGGCAGGCTGGGCACCCGGTTGGCCGGGCCCACTCCCTCGGCCGCCTCGAACGGGCCGAGCAGGGCCACGAGTTCTTCGGCGTGGTCGGCGGCGGCCTCCCAGGTGTCCCGGTCGGGGTCGGCCGAGACCGCGAGGTCCTGCAGGCGGCGCATGGCCTCGATGAACCGGCCGAATCCCGGCCCGGGGTCGGCGGGTTCGAACTTCGGAAAGCCGCCGTGCCGGTCGTACTCCGGGTCCTCCAGGTGTGGATCGCTCATACCCGCGGCGCCAGCACGTCGCGGCGCACGATGGTCTGATCGCGACCCGGGCCCACCCCGATGCACGAAACATGCGCTCCGGCAAGCTCTTCCAGCCGCAGGACGTAGTCGCGGGCCTTGACGGGCAGGTCATCGAAGTCACGGGCCCCGGAGATGTCCTCCCACCAGCCGGGCAGTTCCTCGTAGATCGGTTCGGCGCGGGCGATGTCGCTCTGGGTCATCGGCATCTCGTTGGTGCGCCTGCCGTCGACGGTGTAGCCGACGCAGACCGGCACCGTCTCCAGGCTGGACAGCACGTCGAGCTTGGTCAGGAAGTAGTCGGTGATCCCGTTGACCCGGGTGGCGTAGCGGGCGATGACAGCGTCGAACCAACCGCAGCGGCGGCGGCGGCCGGTCGTGACGCCGACCTCACCGCCGGTCTTGGCCAGGTACTCACCGCTCTCGTCGAACAGTTCGGTGGGGAACGGGCCCGACCCCACCCGCGTGGTGTAGGCCTTGAGGATGCCGAGCACCGTCGTGATGCGCGTCGGCCCGATACCCGAGCCGACCGCAGCGCCGCCCGCGGTGGGGTTGGACGACGTCACGTAGGGATAAGTGCCGTGGTCGACGTCGAGCAGGGTGCCCTGCGAGCCCTCGAGCAGCACGGTCTCGCCGGCCTCCAGTGCACTGTTCAGCAGCAGCCGGGTGTCGGCGATGCGGTGCCTGAAGCCCTCGGCCTGGGCCAGCAGTGTCTCGACCACCTCATGCGGGTCCAGCGCCTTGCGGTTGTAGATCTTGACCAGCACCTGGTTCTTGAACTCCAGCGCTGCGGCCACCTTTGCGGCCAGCGAGTCCTCGTCGAGCACGTCGGCCACCCGGATGCCGATCCGGGCGATCTTGTCCTGGTAGCAGGGGCCGATGCCGCGACCGGTGGTGCCGATCTTCTTGCTGCCCATGTAGCGCTCGGTGACCTTGTCGATGGCGACGTGGTAGGGCATCAGCAGGTGGGCGTCGGCGGAGATCAGCAGCCGCGAGGTGTCGACCCCGCGCTCGTCGAGGCCGCGCAGCTCGGTCAGCAGCACCCCCGGGTCGACCACGACGCCGTTGCCGATCACGTTGGTGACCCCGGCCGTCAAGATGCCCGACGGGATCAGATGCAGCGCGAAATGCTCCCCCGTCGGCAGGACCACGGTGTGCCCGGCGTTGTTGCCCCCCTGGTAGCGCACCACCCACTGCACGCGGCCACCGAGGAGGTCGGTGGCCTTTCCTTTGCCCTCGTCACCCCATTGGGCGCCGATGAGGACGATTGCCGGCATGGCGTAATCTCCCGCCTGATCTGCATAAAAACACGGTCCAGCCGGTGACCCACCCTATCGGAGCGCGCAGCGAGGAGTGTCGTTGACCAACGTGCAGATCGCTGTGGCGCGATTCGGGGGGCGCCGACCCGCCCCCGGACTGGGTGCGCTGCCCCACCACGACATCACCGCCGCGGCCGATGTCGATGCCGCCGTCGAGGGGGTGCGCCGGCTGGTGGTGGCCGGCTCCGACGCCGACCTGGCCTTGGTCCTGACCCGATTGATGCGGCTCGAGCGGCTGGATATCGAGGTGGCCCACGTCGCGGGACGATTCGGCGGCCGGCGGGCGAGAAGAGGCGCGGCACAACGGGTGCCGCTGATCCGCGACGACACCGGGACGGTGATCGTCGGTAGCGCGCTGTGGCTGCCGCCAAGCGGGGCCGGCACCGTGCACGGGGAGGCAGTGATCGACGACGCGGTGTTGTTCGACGGGCAGGCGAGCGGGGTGCGCATCGAGCCGACCGCGGCGATGCCGGGCCTGCGCGCCACCGTCCTGACCGCGGGAATCGGTCCGCGCCGTTGGCGCAGCGGCCGGGCGGCTCAGCTCGGCACCACCGGCGCCCGGGTGGTCCGCGACGGCGTTCCGGCACCGCGGGAGGTCACCCGCTCGACGTTCTATCGCCACACCACGGGCTGGTTGCGGGTCGGCTAGTTGGCCATCTCGCGCTACACCCAACGGGTAGTTTCGTGGCGTGAACGTCCGCCCACTGCGCCACTCGTCGGTGCGGCCGAGCCCGATCTTCCTGGTCATCGTCGGTGTGACCGTGCTCGGCGGGGTCCTCGCGTGGCTGGCCGCGGCCGAGCGGCGGCCGCTGGCCTACTTCGGTGTGTTCACGTTCGTGATCGCGGGCTGGCTGGTGTCGCTGTGCCTGCACGAGTTCGGCCACGCCTACACCGCCTGGCGCTTCGGTGACCACGACGTCGCGGTTCGCGGCTACCTGACGCTCAACCCGCTGAAGTACTCCAGCCCGCTGCTCTCGCTGGGGCTGCCACTGCTGTTCATCGCGCTGGGCGGGATCGGTCTGCCCGGTGGGGCGGTGTATGTGCGCACCGGGTTCATGACCCCCCGGCAGCGCACGCTGGTGAACCTGGCCGGTCCGCTCGCCAACCTGGTGCTGGCGGTGGCCCTGCTGGCGGCCACGCGGCAGTTCTACAACCCGGAGCACCCGGTGTTCTGGTCGGCCGTGGCGTTCTTGGCGTTCCTGCAGATCACGGCGCTGGTGTTAAACCTGCTGCCGATCCCGGGCCTCGACGGCTACGGCGCCCTGGAACCGCACCTCAGCCCGGAGACCCAGCGCGCCGTCCAACCGGCCAAGCAGTTCGGCTTCCTGATCCTGGTGGTGCTGCTGCTGGCACCGGCGCTGAATCGGTGGTTTTTTTCGGTGGTCTTGTGGTTCTTCGACCTGTCCGAGGTGTCGAGGTCGCTGGTAGCCATCGGTGCACAGCTGACCCGGTTCTGGTCGGCCTGGACGTGAGCCCGGTGGCAGCGGACCCCTCGAACCGCTGCCCTACCGGACCACCGTCATACCCCCGTAGGTGTCGTAAACATAACGACATGTATGTGAATCGGCAAGTTACCTAAGACCCCACTTGCCGATGCCCTCAGCCCGCTTGGGCGGCCAACCACTCGCCGAGCTCCGGGTCGACCATCCGCCGGATGCTGGCCGTGGCGCGATCCCAGCGCCTTTTCGCCTGGGACCCGTCGCTGTCGACGAAGCCCGGAATGAGGATTCCACGCAGGGTGTCCATGGCCGTATAAACGAAGTCGAGCATGGCCTCGTGGAGATGATGGGGCACCGACTCGAGCACCGCCGTCGTCACCGCACTGGCCATGATCGGTGAGAACGTGGCGACCTCGCGGGCCAGTAGTGGATCGGTACGACCCGCGACCCAAAGTTCAACTACCGGAATGAATCCCCCGGCGTTATGGGTGTTCCACAGGAGGTCGAGCACGGCCCCGATCGGGTCATTGGACGCCGTGAGTCCGCGGCGGAAATCGGCCACCACCGTGGCCACGGTCCGCGCCGTCATGTGATGCATGGCGGCCGTCATCAGCTCGTGCTTGGAGCCGAAGTGGTGCACCTGCGCGCCGCGGGTGAGCCCCGCCTCCTCGGCGATCCGCGGGGTGGTGGTGCCGGCATAGCCGTACTTCGTCAGGCAACTGACAGTGGCGTCGAGGATGCGCCCCCGGGTCTCGGCACTGCGCTGTTCCTGGGTTCGTCGCGGCGGTGAGACGGTTTTGGGCACGGGCCGAATCCTACCTATCGTAGGTTTCTTCCTCAACTTACATTCCGAACGGTATGCAACAATCCCGCGGCCCGGCGGCCTCGCGGCTAACCCGATCGAGGACCATCGGCCCTTGCCATATATGCGTGTTTGTGCATATATTCCTGGCATGGGAGCCGGACACGACCACAGCCACGGTGACGCGCGGGTGAGCCGGATGCTGATCGCGGCGGGAATCCTCACGGTCTTCTTCGCCATCGAGCTCACCACCGCGCTGTTGATCGGCTCGATCGCGCTGCTGGCCGACGCCGGGCACATGCTGACCGACCTGGTCGCCATGTTCATGGGCCTGACCGCCGTGCTGCTCGCCCGCCACGGGCCGGCCTCGACGGCGCGCACCTATGGCTGGCATCGGGCCGAGGTGTTCACCGCGGTCGCCAATGCGGTCCTGCTGTTGGGGGTCGCCGGGTTCATCCTCTACGAGGCGTTCGAGCGGCTCGGCAATGCGCCGGAGGTTCCGGGCGTCCCGATGATCGTGGTGGCCGTGGCCGGCCTGATCGCCAATGCGGCCGTCGTGTTGCTACTGCGGTCGCACTCCGAGACCAGCCTGGCCGTCAAGGGCGCCTACATGGAGGTGGTGGCCGACACCGTCGGCAGCATCGGCGTGCTGATCGCCGGCATCGTCACGGTGACCACGCACTGGCCCTATGCCGATGTGGTGGTGGCGGTGTTGGTCGCGCTGTGGGTGCTGCCGCGGGCGATCGGCCTGGCCCGAGCCGCGCTGCGCATCCTCTCGGAGTCCTCCCCGCGTCACATCGACGTCGAGGAGTTGCGTTCCGCGCTGGCCGCGGTCGACGGCGTCACCGAGGTCCACGATCTGCACGTGTGGACCCTGGTACCGGGCAAGGACATGGTCACCGCGCACCTGACCAGCTCCGGGAATTCAGACCGGGTGCTCGACGACGCGCGCGCGGTGCTGGCCGCCCGCGGTCTGGACCACGCGACCGTCCAGGTCGAACCGCCCGGCTGTGCGGACGACTGCCCGGGTCAGACCGACTGGTGAGCGGTCAGCTCAGGCCGAGCTCGACCCGCGCCGCCGGATCACAGTCATCGAGCAGATCCAGACACCGCGCGAATTCGTCGGTCTCGCCGATGGTGTCGGCGGCTCGCGCCAGGGCGGCGACGCAGCGCAGGAAACCCCGGTTGGGTTCGTGGCGGTACGGGACCGGGCCGAACCCCTTCCATCCGTTGCGACGCAGCTGATCGAGGCCCCGGTGGTAGCCGGTGCGGGCGTAGGCGTAGGCGGTGATCGCCTTGTCCTCGGCCAGCGCCTCCTCGGCCAGCGCCGCCCACGCCACCGATGACGCCGGATGGGCGGCAGCCACGATGGCCGGATTCTCGCCGGCATCCAGTTCGGCTTCAGCCTCGCTGTCGCCGGGTAGCAGCACGGGTTCCGGTCCGAGGAGGTCACCAAACGAGGTCATGTGCCCATTGTGCCGGTGCCGCCGGATACCGGTGTGGCCACCCGCGCCCAACCCTGCAGCGCGACTCCTCCCCGCGGCGTCCCGCCGCGCATCGTCGGTCACGCTAGGGTCATAACGAACCAGACCTCTCGAGGAGAATCGCAGCACGCCATGTCGAACCCATCCGGGCCCGACCACGACGACGCAGCCGAAACCGTCGAACCCACAACCGCCGATGACCAGGCGTCCGACGACCCCACGGCGGCGGCCACCGTATCCAGCGAACGGCGTTTCACCGCACCGGGATTCGACGCGGGCTCGACCCAGATCATCGACCGGCCGCCCCCGGACCCCGAGACCGAGGTCTTCGCCGCACCGACCGAGGTGTTCGCGGTGGCCGACGTCCAGCGCGCCGCTGGCCCGCAGGCCATCCCGGCGCGTGGCGAGGCGCCGGTACGACGGCGCAGCTGGGCCTGGGTAATCGCCGCCATCCTGGTGGTCGCGGTTCTGGTCGGGCTGGCCGCCCTAGTCACGATCCTGCTCACCCGCAACAACACGCCGAAGGTGTCGCAGGAGGAGATGGTGCGAACCACCATCCAGGACTACGACCATGCCGTTCAGCGGGGCGACCTGGCGACGCTGCGCGGTATCACCTGCGGGCAGACCCGGGACAACTACGTCAACTACGACGACCGCTCCTGGTCCGATACGCACGCCCGGGTTGCGGCGGCCCGGCAGTACCCCGTGGTCGCCAGCATCGACGAGGTCGTCGTCAACGGCGATCACGCCGAGGCCAACGTCACCTCGTACATGGCCTTCGATCCGGCGACCCGCTCCACCCGCAGCTTCGATCTGCAGTTCCGCGACAACCAGTGGAAAATCTGCCAGGCGTCCTAGTCCCGCGACCGGGCACAACGCCTATAACCCGAGAGACGGGGCCGGCACCCGGCCCGGCTCAGCCCGCTGACACGCTCCGGCCCGCGCTGTGCAGATCGTTGCACGCCTCCACCACGCGCTCGGACATGCTGGTCTCGGCCTTCTTCAGGTAGCTGCGCGGGTCGTAGACCTTCTTGTTGCCGACCTCGCCATCGACCTTCAGCACGCCGTCGTAATTGCTGAACATGTGCGCGGCGATAGGCCGGGTGAAGGCGTACTGGGTGTCGGTGTCGACGTTCATCTTGACCACGCCGTAGTTGAGCGCGTCCTCGATCTCCGACTTCAGCGACCCGGAGCCACCGTGGAACACGAAGTCGAACGGCTTGGAGCCCTCCGCCAGCCCGAGCTTGGCCGACGCGACGCGCTGCCCCTCGGCCAGCACCTCCGGCTTGAGCACCACGTTGCCCGGCTTGTAGACGCCGTGAACGTTGCCGAACGTCGCGGCCAGCAGGTATTTGCCGTGCTCGCCGGCACCGAGGGCGGCGATCGTCTTCTCGAAGTCCTCGGGGCTGGTGTACAGCTTCTCGTTGATCTCGGCCTCGACGCCGTCCTCCTCGCCGCCGACGACGCCGATCTCGACCTCGAGGATGATCCTGGCGGCGGCGGCCTGCTTCAACAGCTCCTGGGCGATCGAGAGGTTCTCGTCGATCGGCACCGCCGAGCCGTCCCACATGTGGGACTGGAACAGCGGGTTGCCCCCCTTGGCGACGCGCTCGGCCGAGATCGCGAGTAGGGGCCGCACGTAGGTGTCGAGTTTGTCCTTGGGGCAGTGATCGGTGTGCAGCGCGACGGTGATCGGGTACCTGTCGGCGATCACGTGGGCGAACTCGGCCAGGGCCACGGCGCCGGTGACCATGTCCTTCACACCCAGGCCGGACGCGAATTCCGCGCCGCCGGTGGAGAATTGGATGATGCCGTCGCTGCCGGCGTCGGCGAAGCCCTTGATGGCGGCGTTGACGCTCTCGGATCCGACACAGTTGATCGCCGGGAAGGCGAACGAGTGTTCCTTGGCGCGGGCCAGCATCTCCGCGTAGACCTCTGGCGTGGCGATGGGCATGGAACTTCCTCTCCTGATGCGACTGTCTGAAGAAGTATGGCAAAGAGCCGCGCCGGGGGCGCCGCCACCGCCAGGTAGGGTCGGGCGTCATGACCACCACCGTGATGGCCCTGCCGAGCATCATGGACCCGATGTACTGGCTCGGCGAGGGCGGTCTGTTCGCCTCCGCGGTGCTGCCCGGCATTCTGGTCATCGTCTTCATCGAGACCGGTCTGCTGTTTCCCCTGCTGCCGGGTGACTCGCTGCTGTTCACCGGCGGCCTGCTCGCCGCCGCCCCCAACCCGCCGGTCAACATCTGGGTGTTGGTGATCTGCGTGGCGGTGGTCGCGGTCCTGGGCGACCAGTGCGCCTACTTCATCGGGCGGCGCATCGGGCCGGCGTTGTTCGACAAGGAGGACTCGCGCTTCTTCAAGAAGCACTACGTGACGGAGTCACACGCGTTCTTCGAGAAGCACGGCCCGAAGACGATCATCCTGGCCCGGTTCGTGCCGATCGTGCGCACGTTCACCCCGGTGCTCGCCGGGGTGTCCTATATGCGCTACCCACTGTTCCTCGGTTTCGACATCATCGGCGGCATCGCCTGGGGTGCGGGCGTGACGCTGCTCGGCTACTTCCTGGGCAACGTCCCGTTCGTCAAGAATCACCTCGAACTGATGATCCTGCTGATCGTCGTCCTGTCGATCCTGCCCGGCGTCGTCACGGTGGGCCGCAACCTGCTGGCCCGACGCCGGCCCGCCACCGGCGACTAGGCCGGGACCACAACCGTCACGGCCAGACGCGATTGGCCCCGGCCGGCGCCTGCGGCTGGAGCGCCGCGCCCGGGATCGGGGTGTTCTGCAGCGCGCCCAGGCACAGCCCCAGCCGGCCCGGCAGGCACGGGATGTTGCCCGAGCCGCCGTAGCTGTTGCTCGGGTTGTTCTCCGACCAGCAGATTCCGGTGCGGGGATCGAGGACCTGCCCACCCGGGCAGTTCGCGGCCGTTGCCGACGGTGCGGCCGTCAGCGTCATGGGCGCCAGCATCCACGTGCCGAGGCAGGCGAGGAGGAGCTTGGAGGTCTTGGTTCCGAGTTTCATGTCGATGTTCTCCGTCGCTCGCTACGCGGTGATCTTGGTCTGCTCGTCGATGAGCTTGGCGGCGTCGATCACCACGTTCTCCTCGCTCTGGCGGGCGTCGGCATTGAGTTGGAGAACGAACAACGCGTCCTTGCCGGGGATCACGATGGTCTTCTGAGCGACGACCCGCGCGATGCCGTCGTCGGTATAGGTCCCAGCGGACTGGATCGCGTCGAAGCCGCTCATCTTCACGTTCTCGGGCTCACCGAAGGGCTTGAAGTCGGGCAGGTTCAGCAACTGATTCGGCGCGTACTGCAGGATCTTCGCCGGATCCACGTCGCCGGTCAGCTTGGAGGCGATCGCGATCATCGCGGGCGGATCGTTGGGGTCCTCGGGTTTGTCGTAGACGATGGCGCCATAGGCCCACTCCGGCGTCTTGTCGCCCGCCAGGCTCCAGCCGGGCGGGAAAGGGAAGTCGAAGTTCGGTGTGCCGGGCTCGTCCGGCTTGATCGGCGTCTCGGCGATGTTGTTCTCGGTGATGTAGTCGTTGATCGTCTTGGCCGCACCGGAGGCCGCGGCGGACGTCGACGGCGCCGCGCTCGTGGACGTCGAGGTACTCGCCGACGTCGATGTTGCTGGCTTGTCGGTCTTTGTGGCGGACGAACAACCGACGAGCACGAGACTCATCGAAACCGTTGCCAGCCCCACCGTCGCCACGGCCGCAATGTTCTTCATCGGACGGTTTCCCCTTCGGTCGCATCGCTGAGCAGAGAATAGGCAGCCCGCACCGTCCTGTCTGCGCGAATCCCCGCCCCCTCGGGCGAGTTATTTCCGTACGCAAGCATATTTCCCGCAGGACAATCGACGCAGCAAATGACGACCCGGTCCGGCTGTGTCGGCCGCACCTGATGGGCCGGGCACACGGGCGCCGTGCAGCAAGCACTCAGCGAAGTCCCGTATTGACGAGATCGTCAGCGGTGCCGCGCGGTGGCTACAGGCGGCCCAGGGCGTCGAAGAGATCGCGCAGCCCGGCTAGGGAGTGGGCTGGCAGGAACACGTCGCAGTACGGCAACGCGACCGCCATCGAACCGGCCAGCGGTTGGAATCCCGGCGCGGCGGCCCGCGGATTGAGCCAGACCAGATGCGCCGCACGACGTTTGAGCCGGCCCAGGGCGTTGTCGAGCACCTCGGGCGGGTCGCTGTCCCAGCCGTCGGAGGCGACCACCGCCACCGCCCCACGCAGTGCGCTGCCATGCGGGGGTGCCAGCAGTTCGTGGATCGACCGACCCAGGTGTGTCCCGCCGTAGCGGTCGACCACCTTGGCGTTGGCCCGTGCCAGGGCCACCTCGGGCGAGCGGTGCGCCAGCGCCGGTGTCAACCGGGTCAGCTCGGTAGAGAAGGCGAATACCTCCGGCCGAAAACCACTCTGCCGCAACGCCGTCGCCCGCATCAGGTGTAGGTAGATCGCCGCATACGGCTGCATCGAGCGGCTGACGTCACACACCAGCACCAGCCTGCGGCGCGGACGGCGGGGCCGGGTCCGGGCCAGTTCGACCGGTTCCCAACCGGTGGTGCGGGAGCGGCGCAGCGTCGCGCGCAGGTCGATGTGCTTGCCGGCGTGGTGCGGTTCGGCGCGCATGCTGCGCCGGGTCGGCCAGTGCGCGGCGCTCTGCTCCAGCCAGGTCCCGATCAGGCGCAGGTCGGCCTCATCGAACTGCTCGAACGGCTCCTCGGCGCGGGCCACGATGCGACTGGGCAGCGTGTCGGGGATGGCGGTGGCATCCTCGGCCGTACTCGCCGCGCGGATCGACGGTGGGCGCGTCGTCCACGGCGGGCCCGCACTGTGCGGGCCCGCCTCGTCCCGGTGATCGGAGGCCGGGACCGCGGCGGCGACCGCACCCCGCTGCGCCCTGAGTGACACCGGATCCACCGGCAGCACCGCGTCGGCGAACACCGCCTCGAAGACCGCATCGAACGCCGTGATGTCCTCGGCCCGGTTCACCAGGGTCAGCCGCGCCACCCAATACAGCCGGGAGCGGGTCACCGGTACCAGTGTGCGCATCGCCGCGACGAAAGCCGTTGGCCCGCTGGCCGAAACCACCACTCCCGCGGCCCGCAGCCGCGCCACCAGCGCCACTGCGAAGGCGGCGAGGTCGACCCCGCGCAGCAGCGCCGGTGCGGTCACGCGCGATGCCGTCGGCGCACCGCCAAGATCAGCAGCAGCACCACCAGCGCGACCACCCCGGCGATCGCGTACTTCTGCACGGCGCCGCCACCGGCCAGGTCGAGCAGGTCGATCGGCTCCGGCTCGGGGGCCGCCACCACCCGCGGGGGCGCGGCGGCGACCGGCGCTGCGGCGGCCGGCGCCGCTGCGGCGGGCTCTGCCGGAGCGGCGGGCGCCTTACCCTCGGCCAGCTTGGCCTCCAGGCTGTCGACGAACTGGCCGAGCAACTTCTCCGACACCTGCTGGAGCATGCCGCTGCCGAACTGGGCCAGCTTGCCGACCACCTTGAGGTCGGTGTCGACGGTGACCCGGGTTCGGTCGCCGGCCTCGTGCAGTTGCAGAACGACCGTGGCGGCGGCGTTGCCGGTGCCCCGCGCTTCCTTGCCGCGGCCGTCGATCAACGCGCGGTGCGCGGTCTCGTCGCGCTCCACGAAGTGCGCCTTGCCGCTGAACTCGCTCGTGACCGGTCCGACCTTGACCTTGACCTTGCCGAGGAAGTCGTCGCCCTCATGACCGACCAGCTGCGCGCCCGGCATCAACGGGATCACCTGCTCCATATCGGTCAGGACCTCCCAGGCCCGCTCGATCGGGACGCTGACGGTGAACTCGTTGGCGATCTTCATGGAATCTCCTCATCCGGTGGCCAGTTGGGCGCGGTAATCAGTGAACGCTTCGTCGAGGGCGGCGCTGTCGTCGGGGGTCTTGCCGAGCGCGCTCAATCCGGCCACCGCGGCCGGGTCTACGAGATCACCCACCCCCAGCATCACCAGGGCGGCGACCCAGTCGATCGTCTCGGCCACCCCCGGGGGCTTGTCGAGGTCGAGTTCCCGGGCCCGTCCGACGAACTGGGTGGCATGCTCGATCAGCGCGGCGGTCGCCCCCGGGACCGACCGACGCACGATCGCGGTCGCCCGCTGGGGTTCCGGGTAGTCGATCCAGTGGTACAGGCAGCGTCTGCGAAGCGCGTCATGCAGATCGCGGCTGCGGTTGGAGGTCAGCACCGTCACCGGCGGCCGTTCGGCGACGAACGTACCCAGCTCGGGCACCGTCACCGAGGACTCACCGAGGAACTCCAGCAACAGTGCCTCGAATTCATCGTCGGCACGGTCGATCTCGTCGATCAACAGCACCGGCGGCCGCGGCCCGCGATGGCGCACACACGCCAGGATCGGCCGGTCCACCAGGTAGGTCTCGCCGTAGAGATCAGATTCCTCGATGGTCGCGCCCCGGGCCTCGGCCAGCCGGATGCTGAGCAGTTGCCGCTGATAGTTCCAGTCGTAGAGCGCTTCGGCGGCGGTAAGGCCCTCGTAGCACTGCAGCCGGATCAGCGGTGTGTCCAGCACGGCCGCAAGGGCCTTCGCGGCGGTGGTCTTGCCCACCCCCGGTTCACCCTCCAGCAGCAGCGGCCGGTTCAGCGCGGTGGCGAGATAGAACGCCGCCGCGGTGCCTTCGTCGAGCAGGTAGCCCTGCTCGTCGAAGCGGCGGATCACCTCGCCGACATCTCCGAACGTCACGGTGGCACCGCCGCGATCAGCCGTTCGTAGTCGTCCCAGGTGTCGACGTCGAGCGGTACCGGGCCGTCCACCGGAACCTCGAGCACATCGAACCGGCCGGAGTCGATGAGCTTCCACACCCCCTTGTCGCCGTGCAGGCCCGTCAGTTCCCCGAACACGCCGCGCGCCAACCAGAACGGGTGGCCCACCCCGTCGTCGTAGCGGCAGACCGCCATGGATTCACCCGCACCGGCCTCGATCAGCCGACGGACCGTCACCTCAGTGACGCCGGGCTGATCACCGAGCAGCAGCACAATCCCGGCGCTGGCCGGGTCCACCCGTTCGACGGCCACCCGCAACGACGCAGCGCACCCGGATGCGGGATCGTCGACGACGACGGCTTCGGCACCGTCGAGCGACACCTCCCGACGCACCTCCTCGGCCGCCCCGCCGAGGGTGAGGATCAGCTGGTCGAAGCCACACCGGCGCGCCATCCGAAGGGTCTCGCCCAGCAACGTCGAATCACGATAGGGCAGTACCTGTTTGGGTTGGCCGAGCCGACGCGAGCGGCCCGCGGCCAACACCACGCCGGTCACGCGGCTCATGCCCCGGACCTCTCCGTGGCGAATCTCGTCCGGCAGCCGAGGCAGCAGAACCAGTAGTCGTCGCCGTCGACGTTGAGGTGCTGGGCGTGGGGGGCGATGGTGACGGTCATCCCGCAGACCGGATCGAGGGCCGTCGAGGCCGCTGACTGGTCGGGCTGCGGGGCGACTTCCATTCCGCCGGTGCGGATCTCGGAGATCACCTCGGCCGCTATCGACACCGCGATCTCGCCGGGTGTCTTGGCGCCGATCGGCAGCCCGACCGGAGTGTGCACCCGGGCGCGTTGAGAGTCGGACAGGCTCAGCTCGTCGAGCACCGCGGCCCCGCGGACTCGGCTCGCCACCAGACCGACGTAGCCGACCCCCGCGTCCAGCGCCGCCCGGATGGTCTCGGCCTCGGCGCCGCCGTGGGTGGCGATCACGACGGCGGTTGCCCCGTCGAACCCGCCGTCGTCGTCGCGGCCGACCTGGTAACCGAGCACGGCACACACTCCGGCCAACGCCTCGGCGATCGGGGTGGACCCGCAGATCCGGATCAGCGGCGCCGGGATCTGCGGGGCCAGGAAGATCTCCAACGCACCGCCGGACAGGCAGGGGTTGACCACGACGCAGGCGCCCGGCGCGTCGGGGAAGTGAATGTCGCCGTCGGGCAGCACCCGCAACAGCACACTCTCCCCCGCCTGCAGTGCGCCCAGCGCCGCCTTGCGCACCGAGTTCTGCGCGCACTGCCCGCCGACGAAACCCTCGATGGTGCCGTCCGCCAAAAGGATCGCCTCGTCCCCCGGCTGCGCCGAGGTGGGCTGCTGGGCGCGCACCACCGTGGCATGCACGAACGGCTTGCGTTCCCCCAGCAGCTGCCGGATCCGATCGGCGATTGTCACCATCTCGATTTGCGCGCCTCGGCTCAGATCGGCGGGGTGGCGCGGCCCTGCATGGCCTCCCACACCCGCGACGGGGTCAGCGGCATGTCGGCGTGGCGAACCCCGAAGGGCGCCAACGCATCCACGACGGCGTTGACCACCGCCGGCGGCGAGCCGACGGTGGCCGACTCACCGACGCCCTTGGCGCCGATCGGGTGGTGCGGCGACGGGGTGACGGTGTGCCCGGTCTCCAGGTGCGGCACCTCGACGGCGGTCGGGATCAGGTAGTCCATCAGCGAACCGCCGAGGCAGTTGCCCTCCTCGTCGAAGGCGATCATCTCCATCAGCGCCATGCCGATACCGTCCACGATGCCGCCGTGCACCTGCCCCTCGATGATCATTGGGTTGATCCGGGTGCCGCAGTCGTCGACCGCGAGGAAGCGCCGCACCTTGACCACCGCGGTGCCGGGGTCGACGTCGACCACGCAGAAGTAGGCACCGTACGGGTAGGTGAGGTTCTCCGGGTTGTAGCAGACCTCGGCGTCCAGGCCGCCCTCGATGCCCTCGGGCAGATCACCGGCGCCGTGCGCGCGCATCGCGATGTCCTGGATGGCCACCGACGCCGACGGGTCGCCCTTCACGTGGAACGAGCCCTTCTCCCATTCCAGGTCGGCGACCGAGGCCTCCAGCATGCCGGAGGCGATGATCCTGGCCTTGTCGCGAATCTTGCGCGCCACCAACGCCGCTGCCGCACCGGATACCGGCGTCGAGCGGCTGCCGTAGGTACCCAGACCGAACGGCGTCTGGTCGGTGTCGCCGTGTACGACGTCGATGTCCTCGGGCGGGATACCGAGCTCCTCGGCGACGATCTGCGCGAAGGTCGTCTCGTGCCCCTGCCCCTGGGTCTGCACCGAAAGCCGAAGCACCGCTTTGCCGGTCGGGTGGACCCGGAGCTCACAGCCGTCGGCCATGCCGAGGCCGAGGATGTCCATGTCCTTGCGCGGCCCGGCGCCGACGGCCTCGGTGAAGAACGAGATGCCGATGCCCATCAGTTCGCCGCGCTTGCGTTTCTCGGCCTGCTCGGCCCGCAGCTGCTCGTAGCCGATCATGTCCATGGCCAGCCGCATGGTGGCCTCGTAGTCGCCGGAGTCGTACACCCAGCCGGTCTTGCTCTTGTACGGGAACTGGTCGGGCCGCAACAGGTTCTGCAGCCGCAGCTTCGCCGGGTCCATCTTCAATTCGTAGGCCAGGCAGTCGACCAGCCGCTCGACGAAGTACACCGCCTCGGTGATCCGGAACGAGCACGCGTAGGCCACCCCGCCGGGCGCCTTGTTGGTGAACACGGCGGTCATGTGGCAGTACGCGGCCTCGATGTCGTAGCTGCCGGTGAACACCCCGAAGAAGCCGGCCGGGTACTTGGTGGGCGCGGCGACGCCGTTGAACGCGCCGTGATCGGCGAGCACGGTGGAGCGAATCCCGAGGATCTTGCCCTCCTTGGTGGCCGCGATCTCACCGACCATGACGTAGTCGCGAGCGAACCCGGTGGACGTTAGGTTCTCGCTGCGGTCCTCCATCCACTTCACCGGCTTGCCCAGCACCAGCGACGCGACGATGGCGCAGACGTATCCCGGGTAGATCGGCACCTTGTTGCCGAAGCCGCCGCCGATGTCGGGGGCGACGATGCGGATCTTGTGCTCCGGCAGCCCTGCGACCAGCGCGTAGACGGTGCGGTGTGCGTGCGGGGCCTGCGTGGTGCACCACAGCGTCAGCTTGCCGCTCACCGGGTCGAGGTCCGCTACGGCACCGCAGGTCTCCATCGGCGCGGGATGCACACGGGGATAGACGATCTCCTGCTTGACGACCACATCTGCCTTGGCGAACACGGCGTCGGTGGCGGCGGCGTCGCCGGTCTCCCAGTCGAAGCAATGGTTGTCGGTCTTGCCCTCGAGGTCGGTGCGGATCACCGGCGCCGATGGGTCCAGCGCCGTGCGCACGTCGATCACCGGGTCGAGCGGTTCGTAGTCGACGTCGATGAGCTCCAGGGCATCTCGCGCCGAGTACCGGTCCTCGGCGACGACGAACGCCACCTCCTGTCCCTGGAAGCGCACCTTGTCGGTGGCCAGCACGGCCTGGACGTCGTTGGACAGGGTCGGCATCCACGCCAGACCCTTCTCGGCCAGGTCGGCGCCGGTGATGACGGCCTTGACCTTCGGGTGGGCCTGGGCGGCGGTGGTGTCGATGCCCTTGATGGTCGCGTGCGCGTAGGGCGACCGCAGGATCGCCAGGTGCAGCATGCCGGGCAGCTGTACGTCGTCGACGTAATTGCCGCGGCCGCGGATGAAACGCGGGTCCTCCTTGCGGAGCATCCGGCCGTAGCCGCAGGGCTTCTTGTCGTTGTCGGCGGTGTCCTCGGGCCGCTGTTCCACAGTCGTCACGCCTGCACCTCCTCGACTGTGTTCTCTGCTCTTCGCCCGAGAGGCTCATCGCCATGCTTGGCGGCCCACTGGATCGATCGGACGATCGTGGTGTAGCCGGTACACCGGCAGATCTGGCCGGAGATGGCCTCGCGGATCTCGTCCTCGGTGGGGTCGGGATTCTCGTCGAGCAGGGCACGCGCGGTGATCATCATTCCCGGCGTGCAGAACCCGCACTGCAGGCCGTGGCACTGCATGAAGCCTTCCTGCACGGGGTCGAGCTTGGCGCCGTCGGCAAGGCCCTCGACGGTGCGAACGTCGTGGCCGGAGGCCATCGCGGCCAGCATGGTGCACGACTTGACCGGCTGGCCGTCGACCGACACCACACAGGTGCCGCAGTTGGATGTGTCGCAGCCCCAATGGGTTCCGGTGAGGCGGAGCTGATCACGCAGGAAGTGCACCAGCAGCATCCGCGGTTCGATGTCGGCGCTGACCTGCTCGCCGTTGACGGTCATGGTGACGTGCATCAGTTGCCCTTCGGTGCGGGAATGTTGCGGACCCGGTGCACCGCGGTGCGCAGGGTGCGGACGGTCAGTTCGGCGGCCAGGTGCCGCTTGTACTCGGCGGTGCCGCGCTGATCGGTCACCGGCTCGCAGGCCGCGGCGGCCAGCCGGCCGGCCTCGGCGAAGGTCTCCTCGGTCGGCGGGGAGCCGACCAGGGCCTCGGTGACCGCGCCGAGCGCCTCGGAGTCGGCGTTGACGGCGGTCAGCCCGACCCGGGCGGCGGCGATCTGGTCACCGTCGAGGGTCACCGCGGAGCCCGCGGCGGCCACCGCCCAGTCCCCGACCCGGCGTTCGACCTTCGCGTACGCGCTGGAGGTGTTGTGCCGCAGCGGGATCCGCACCTCGATGAGCATCTCGTTGTGGGCCAGCGCGGTCTCGTAGGGTCCGACCATGAACTCGTCGACGCCGATCTCGCGCTGACCGGACGGGCCGCGGGCCACCACCACCGCGCCGAGCACCTCGCACACCGTGGAGAGGTCCTCGGCGGGGTCGGCCTGGCACAGCGACCCGCCGACGGTGCCACGGTTACGCACCACCGGGTCGGCGATCACCCGTTCGGCGTCGGCGAAGATCGGGCAAACCTGCGCCAGGGCGGTGTCGTCGAGCACCTCGCGGTGTCGCGTCATGGCGCCCAGGCGGGCGAGGGTCGGCTCCACGACGATGTAGCCGAGTTCGCCGGCCAGGTCGTTGATGTCGATGAGGTACTCGGGGTTGGCGATGCGCAGCTTCATCATCGGCAGCAGGCTGTGCCCGCCGGCGACGATGAACGCGCCCTCCCCCAGTCTGTCCAGGAGCCCGACCGCGTGGTCGATGCTGGTGGCGCGCTCGTATTCGAAGGGGCCGGGTACTTGCATGTGACGAACCTCACATCGGTAGCGGGGAACTAAGTGTGAGACGCGCGTTCCGAGCCGTCAATAGCGACTTAAGTGATCGCTTAACTCGCCCGGTGGCGAGGCGCTACCGTCGTCGTCGTGGTGTATGCGGCCGCCGATCTCCGACAGCGGACGCCCGCCGCCGCCCCACCGCCGGGCGATGATCTCCGCGGCGATCGACACCGCGGTCTCCTCCGGGGTGCGCGCCCCCAGATCCAGCCCCACCGGGCTGGACAGCCGGCTCAACTCCGGTTCGGACAGCCCCGCGTCACGCAGTCGCGACAACCGGTCCTGATGGGTAAGCCGCGAGCCCATCGCCCCGACGTAGCCGACGTCGAGGCGCAGCGCGACCTCCAGCAAGGGCACGTCGAACTTGGCGTCGTGGGTCAGCACGCAGATCACGGTGCGCCCGTCGATCGCACCGGCCTCGACCTGCGCGGCCAGGTAGCGGTGCGGCCAGTCGACCACCACCTCGTCGGCGGACGGGAAGCGCGCCGAGGTGGCGAACACCGGCCGGGCGTCGCAGACGGTGACCCGGTAACCCAGGAATGCTCCCTGCTGGGCGACCGCCGCCGCGAAGTCGATGGCACCGAAGACCAGCATCCGCGGTCTGGGGGCATGGCCGGCGACGAACACCTCCATGCCCTCGCCGCGGCGCTGACCGTCCGGGCCGTAGGTGAGAACCTCACTGCGCCCGGCCGCCAGCAGTCCGCGGGCGTCGTCGGTCACCGCGGCGTCGGCGCGAGCCGAGCCCAGCGTGCCGACGGCGGTGTCGGAGCCGATGATCAGCCGGCGGCCGACCCGGTCCGGGTCGGGATGGGTGATCACGGTCGCGACGGCCACCGGCCGGTGCCCGGTGATGGCGTCGACGACGCCGTCGAGTTCGGGGAAGGTGGCCTGCGACACCGGCTCGATGAAGATGTCCAGGATCCCGCCGCACGTCAGCCCGACGGCGAACGCGTCGTCGTCGCTGACCCCGTAGCGCTCGAGGCGCGCCACACCGGTCCGGGCCACCTCGGTGGCCGACTCGTACACCGCGCCCTCCACGCAGCCACCCGACACCGAGCCGGCGACCGAGCCGTCCGGCGCCACCACCATGGCGGCCCCGGGTTGGCGCGGGGCCGAGGAAAAGGTGCGCACGACGGTGCCGACACCGGCGGTCCCGCCGGCCCGCCAGACCGCGGCCAGTTCCGCGAGCACGTCCTGCACGGCATCAAACGTAGGCTCATTTCGTGACACCGGCGCAGCTTCGGGCCTTCTCGGCGGTGGTGCGGTTGGGGTCGGTGCACGCCGCCGCCGAGGAACTGGGTGTCTCCGACGCCGGGATCTCGGCGCATGTCGCGCAGCTGCGCAAGGAACTCGACGACCCCCTGTTCAGCCGGACCCGGGCCGGCCTGGCATTCACGCCGGGCGGGCTGCGGCTGGCGAGCCGCGCCATCGAGATCCTGGGTCTGCAGCAGCAGACCGCCATCGAGGTCACCGAGGCCGCTCGCGGCCGGCGGCTGCTGCGGATCGCCGCGTCGAGCGCATTCGCCGAGCACGCCGCCCCCGGCCTGATCGAGTTGTTCTCCTCGCGCGCCGACGACCTGTCGGTCGAGTTGAGCGTGCACCCGACGAGCCGGTTCCGCGACCTCATCGAATCCCGGGCAGTGGATCTGGCGTTGGGTCCGGCCCTCCCCGACGCCGGCACGGAGATCGTGGTGCGGCCGTTCCTCAAGTACCAGATCATCACAGTGGCCGCACCGGCCAGCGCGCTGGCGACCGGCACCCCGACACCGGCGCTGCTGCGCGACCAACAGTGGATGCTGGGCCCGTCAGCGGGCAGCGTCGACGGCGAAATCGCCACTTTGATAAGGAATCTGGCGATCCCCGAGACAGCGCAGCGGATCTTCCAGAGCGACGCGGCCGCCCTGGAGGAGGTACAGCGCATGAGCGGGGTGACCCTCGCCGTCGGGTTCGCCGTCGCCAAGGACCTCTCGGCGGGGCGGCTGGTGCACGTCAGGGGCTCCCGGCTACAGCTGTCGGGCGAATGGTGTGCCTCGACGCTGCCGGGCTCGGCGCGCCAGCCGGCCGTCACCGAGCTGCTGAACTTCATCACCACCCCGCGCTGCACCCAGGCGATGATCCGCGGTACCGGAGTGGGCGTCACCCGGTTCCGCCCCAAAGTCCATGTCACGCTGTGGAGTTGAGGACTGCTTCATCGAGATCGACGCTAGCGTGCGGGCCACTCGAACTTTCGCGCGCTAGCGTCGATCTCGGCGCACATTCATCACGTTTCTTCTGGTCGCCCTGAGCCACGACCGTCGTGAACTGTTGGCCGCACGACTGATCGCATCCTCGCTGAAGTTGTCGGTGGCTTCGGCGAAGATCCGGCCATGCGGGAGGTATTCGTCGGGAGTGAAGCGGTCGCAGCGGGCCGCATCAGCGAGCATGAACTGCGTCGTTGGTATCAACCCGTGTTCCGCGACGTGTACATGCCGAAGTCCGTCCAGCTCTCCCTGCGGGATCGCACCGAGTGCGCATGGCTGTGGTCGAAGCGGCGGGCGGTGATCGCGGGTGTGGCCGCGGCCGCCCTGCACGGCGCTCAATGGATCGACCCGGGCGAGCCTGTCGAATTGATCGCTCCGAGTGCTCGACGACAAGAAGGGCTGATCGTCCGGAACGAGGCACTGGCCGAGAACGAGATCACCAAGATCGCCGGGTTGCGGGTGACCACACCGGCTCGCACAGCGTTCGACCTGGGCCGTCACCTCCCCGTAGATGCCGCTATCACCCGCATCGATGCGCTGCAGCACGCCATCATGTTCTCCCTTGACGATGTCTGGTTCCTGGCGGGAGAGCACAAGGGAGCACGTGGAATTCGCCAACTCAGGTCGGTGCTCCCGCTCGTCGACGGTGGCGCGGCATCTCCGAGGGAGACCTGGCTGAGGTTGCTGCTGATCCGCGCAGGCTTTCCCCGGCCAGTCACGCAGATACCCGTGATGGACCGCTGGCGGCTGCTGGCGGTTCTGGACATGGGTTGGCCGGAGATCAAGGTCGCCGTCGAGTACGACGGTGACCATCACCGGACCAACCGAACTCAGTACGCGAAGGATCAGCGACGGATACGTGATCTGGAGCGGTTGGGCTGGATCATCGTTCGAGTGATCGTGGAGGACCGGCCGGAAGACGTGCTGCGCCGAGTCGCCGAGGCGGTCCGACGACGTACACATTCATCGAGATCGACGGTAGCGTGAGCCCCCCTCGCGCTTTCGCACGCTAGCGTCGATCTCGGCGTGAACGAGGTGGCCCTACGACGAAGGCTCAGCGTCCGCGACCGGCCTCCAGCGCCCGGATCAGGCTTGCGGAATCCCACGGCCCCTTGTGGCGGACGCCGTTGACGAAGAAGGTCGGGGTCGCGTTGAGGTCCATCACCTCGGCGTCCTGCGCATCGTCCTCCACGCGGTGCAGGACCCGCGGTGAGTGCAGATCCTCGTCGAACTGCGCGATGTCGCAGCCGGCCTGGTCTGCATAGCGGTAGATGTCCTGCCACTCCAGGTGATCCTGGAACTCGAACATCAGTGGGGCGATGTCGAAGAACTTGCCCTGCAGGGCGGCGGCTTCACTGGCCCGGGCGGCATCGGTGGCACGCGGATGGACCCGCTCGAGCGGGAAATGCCGCCACACGTAGCACAATTCGTCGCCGAAGTAGGCCCGCACCTCATCGATCGACCCGGTGGCCCGGCTGCAGAACGGGCACTCGAAGTCGCCGTACTCGACCAGCGTCAGTGGGGCGTCGACCGGGCCGCGAATGTGGTCGCGCTCGGGCTCGATCGCCCGAACCAGCTTCAGCCCCACGGCCGCAGGCGGGCTGAGTCGGTCGGTGATCCGGAAGAACGCCCATCCCAGCGCGAAGGCGATGACGGACGCGGCCAGCACGCCGACGCGGGCCAGGTCCGCCGAGCGCGGATCGTCGATGGCCAGGTCCACGATGAACAGCGAGATCGTGAAACCGATGCCGGACAGCACCGCGCCCCCGGCGACCCGCCGCAGGGTCAGCCCGGGCGAGAGCCGGCCGAGGCCCGTGCGCTGCACCAGCCAGGTGGCGCCCGTGATGCCGATCAGCTTGCCCGCCACAAGGCCGACGACCACACCCCACGTCAGCGGCGAGCCGGTGGCCTCGGCGATGGTGTGACGATCCAGGTGCACACCGGCATTGGCCAACGCGAAGACCGGCAGCACACCGAACGACACGTACGGGCCGAAGCCGGTCAGCAGCCGTTCGTTGATGGAGATCGAGTCGCGCAGGCTGCGCGACGCGGCGCGGGCGTACTCCGAGTTCGGCGACTGCCGGAACGCCCGGATGACCTCCACGGCCGCCTCCACCCGTTGGCGTTCCGGGGTGAACACCGGGATCAGCAGCGCCACCGCCACTCCCGCCAGCGTGGGGTGCACCCCACCGGCGAACAGCGACAACCACAGCCCAACGCCGAGAACGGAATACGCCGGGCCGCGGCCACCGGCCGGCAGGTACCGCACGGCCAGCAGGGCGAACAGCAACCCCACCGCGACGAGCAGTGGGACCACCCGGATCCGTTCGGAGTAGAACACCGCGATCGCGATCAGTGCACCGATGTCGTCGACGACCGCCAGGGTCAGCAGGAACGTGCGCAACCGCGCCGGGTACTTGGGGGCGATGATCGCCAGCGCGCCGACCAGGAACGCGGTGTCGGTCGAGATCACCACACCCCAGGCGCGCGCATCGTCCCCGGACGGGTTGAACAACAGGAAGATCACCGCGGGCAACGTCAGCCCGGCGATCGCCGCGATCACCGGGACGGCCGCACGTGACCGCTCGGTCAGCTCGCCAATGGTGAACTGCGCCTTGACCTCCAGGCCGACGATGAAGAAGAAGAACGCCATCAGCCCGTCGTTGACGATCTCCTTGACCGTCAACTCGACATGCAGATCACCGAAGCTCAGTCCGACCGGGGTGCCCCAGAACTGCGAATAGGTCTCAGCCCATGGCGAATTCGCCCACAGGATCGCCACCACCGTGCACGCCAGCAGCAGCGCCGCCGCGGCGTTCTCGCCGAAGCGTTGCGCGGTCGGGGCGCGGCCCAGCGGGCTCTTGGTCACCCGGACCGCGTCACCGCGTGCGCGGCCTCCATGAGCATCCATCCCGAGACCTGCACGGAGAGATCCCGTTCGGGAATCTCCGAGGAGTTGACCGCGCCCTGGACGAACTTCGCCGCCGCGCCGCCCACCGTCGGGACCTCGGCGGTGCGATCCCAGAACGCGGCGAACAGGGGCAGGCCGTCGACGCTCTGCCGGTTGTCCCAGGCCGCCTGGGCCGAGGCCAGCACCAGCTTGCGGGCGGTGTCCCGCGCGGCGGCATCCTGGGCGGAGTCACCCGGAAGGTCGGTTGCGACCAACGCCAGATAGCGCGCGGTGATTCCGGCGAACAGGCCACCATCCCCGCCGCCGGCGCCGACCAGCACACCGCCGGGCGCCATGTGCGCATCGACGGCGGCCACCAACCGGCGCACCCTGGCGGGATGCCGATCATCGGTGGTGCGCACCGCGAGTTCGGTCTCCAGGCCGAGCACCACGCCCTGGCAGTAGCTGTACAGCGCGCGAACCAGGGAGCCCGCCTTGATGCCGTCGAGCACCAGGTGGGTGTCCGGGTCGATCAGCGTCTCGTCGATCCAGTCCGCCATCTGCTGCGCCCGGCGCAGCCGGTCGCCGTAGCGGGCCAGGAAGATTCCCGCCGGGCCGTTGGCCGGGGCGTTGAAGAACTGGTCCTGCTTGCGCCACGGGATGCCGCCCCCGTCCTCGGGCACCCACGAGCTGACCAACTGATGACCCAGCGAGTTCAGCGCCCGTGGCCGTTCGATGCCGGCCAGCCGACCGGCCCGCTCCAGCGCGAGCGCCAGCCACGCCATGTCGTCGTAGTACTTGTTGGTCCAGCGGCCGTTGTTGCGGATCCGGTGACCACGGATCTGCCTGGCGATCCTGGTCAGCCGCGCCGGTTGGGGATCGCGGACCTGCGCGTCGACAAGGCAGTCCAGCAGGTGCGCCTGCCACCAGTAGTGCCAGGTGCCGAAGGCGCGGTCGCGGCGGGTCGGGGGCCAGCCGACGACACCGAGTTGCGTCCCCGGCACCTGCCAGAGCCGGCGCAGATGGCGTTTCGCGATCGCCGCCTCGGCACTGGCCGCGCGATTCGCCCACAACTGGTCCATGACCTTCAATCCTGCCCTACCAGGCGCGGGACAGGTCGGCCCATCGCCTGATCCAACTGTGCATGGCGATGCCCGCGGCGACCGCGGCATTGATGCTGCGGGTGGAGCCGAACTGCGCGATAGACACCGTGAACGCCGCACCCGTGGCCGCCGCCGGCGAGACACCGGGCCCCTCCTGACCGAAGACAAGCAGGCATTCCCGGGGCAGCGTGGTGTCCTCCAGGCGCACCGCCCCGGGCACGTTGTCGACGGCGACGACGGTCAGCCCGGCGGCGGCCGCGTGACCGAGCAGGTCCTCGGTGGTGTCGTGGTGCATGAGGCGTTGATAACGGTCGGTGACCATGGCGCCCCGGCGGTTCCAGCGCCGCCTGCCCACGATGTGCACCGTGTCGACGGCGAACGCATTCGCGGTGCGAACGACCGCCCCGATGTTGGCGTCGTTACCGAAGTTCTCGATCGCGATGTGCAGCGGATGTCGCCGGGCATCGATATCGGCGATGATCGCCTCGCGCGTCCAATAGCGGTAGGCGTCAACGACGTTGCGGGTGTCGCCGTCCCGCAACAGTTCGGGGTCGTACCGGGGATCGGCGGGCGGCGCCCCCACCCAGGGGCCGACACCGGGGGTGCCGGTGTTCCACTCGGTCGGCCCCGGATTGGTTTCAGTCACGGTTCATCCGATCCGGGCACGGGGGCGCCGTAGACGAATGCCAGGCCGCCGGCACGACGGCCAGCGCGGCGATCAACCGGTCCGCACGCACGGCCATCACTGTAGGTTCTCCGGACCGGCGGCCGCCTCCGCCGCCAGTACGGCCGGGCACCGCTCGCCCGGGCCCGAAGTTTGCCGCGCGAGAGGTTCATTTCCGCCGACACGACCGGCTTTCTTGTACAACCGCCGGATCGGCGCGGATACTGATGTTTGCGACAATCGCAGATGTTGGCATGAACAGGTTTGGCACCGCGGGCGACTGCGTGGTGTGACGCGATCGGCGGGGGACATGACCATTGCGATGCGGGACCGCACGGACTACCCACGCTGCTCCGCTACCGTCGGAGGTCGCAGCCGGTGAGCCGACGGCCCGACCCCGGCGTGCAGCGCCGCCTGGACAACCTCGTCACTTCGGTGGCCACCCGATTGATGACCGCCGATGCCGCGTCATCGGTGGCCCGGAGCCAAGAGGTGCTCGCCGAACTGGTGCGACACTTGGAGGTCGATGTCAGTTTCCTGCGGTACAACGACCACAGAATCCGCGCCACCAGGCTGATCGCGGAATGGCCGGTACGGCCCGAGATACCCGACCCGGATCCACTGGGGGTCGTCTACTTCGCCGATGCCGACCCGATCTTCGCCGCCGCCGAGCACGCCAAGGAACCGGTCTTCTTCCGTCCCGAACCGACGGCCCCCGACGACTACCAGCGTCGGGTGGCGGAGGGCAGCGGTATCACGATGCCGTCCCTGGCCTCGGTGCCGTTGCTCTCCGGTGACGTGACGACGGGTGCGCTCGGGTTCGTCAAGTTCGGGATCAAGGATTGGTCGACCGAGGAACTCAATGCCCTCAAGGCGATCGCCTCGCTCTTCGCGCAGGTCCAGGCCCGCATCGACGCCGAGGAGCAGTTGCGCTTCCTGGCCGACCACGACGATTTGACCGGGCTGCCCAACCGTCGCGCCCTGATGGCGCACCTCGACGAGCGCCTGCGGGTGGGCGAGCCGGGCCCGGTGTCGGCGCTGTTCCTGGATCTGGATCGGCTCAAGGCGATCAACGACTACCTGGGCCACCAGGCCGGTGACCGGTTCATCCGGGTGTTCGCCGACCGGCTGCGGGACGAGACCACTGAATCTGATCTGATCGCCCGGCTCGGCGGCGACGAGTTCGTGGTGATTCCCGGCGCCCCGCTGTCCGCCGACGCCGCCGAGGAATTCGCCGTCCGGTTGCAGTCCGCACTTCGCGAGCGCGTCGCCATCGACGGCGAACTGCTCACCCGTACCGTCAGCATCGGCGTGGCGTTCGGCCAGCCTGGAGCGGACGCGGCTTCGGATCTGCTGCGCCGTGCCGATCAGGCGGTGCTGAACGCCAAGAATGCCGGCGGCAACACCGTGGCGGTGTTCACCGGTGAGATGTCGCTGAAGAGCGAGTTCCGCAACGACATCGAGTTGCACCTGCAGAACGTCGTCGACTCCGGCGCACTGTTCCTGCACTACCTGCCCGAGGTCGACATGCGTACCGGCCGGATCCTGGCCACCGAGGCGCTGGTGCGCTGGAGGCACCCCACCCGCGGACTGCTGCTGCCCGACTCCTTCATCAACGTCGCCGAATCCGTCAACCTTGCAGGCGAATTGGGTCGCTGGGTGATGCGCACGGCATGTGCGGACTTCAGCCGATGGCAGTCCAGCGGCATCGCCGATGACGTGGTGCTACGCATCAACGTCTCGCCGATGCAACTGGTCACCGAGGGTTTCGTCGACATGATCGCCGAGACGATCGACGAGTTCGGGCTCGACGGCCGGTCGATATGCCTGGAGATTACCGAGAGCGTGGTGGTTCAGGACATCGAGACAACCCGCACCACCTTGGCCGGGCTCAAGAAGGCCGGCGTGCAGATCGCCATTGACGACTTCGGCACCGGCTACAGCGTGTTGACACATTTGAAGTCGCTTCCGGTGGACACCCTCAAGATCGACCGCGGGTTCGTTCGCGACCTCGGTACGAACCCGGGTGACCTGGCTATCGTCCGAGCGGTGATCGCGTTGGCCGAAGCGTTCGGCCTGGAGCTGGTGGCTGAAGGCGTCGAATCGGCCAGTGCGGCAAGGACTTTGCTCGAACACGGCTGCCACCGGGCACAGGGCTACCTGATCTCTCGCCCGGTCACCGGTGAGGTGATGGCTGAGTTATTGGCGAAACAGTTTGTGCTACTTGGCCTCTAGCGCGGATTGAGCAGCACGAGCCGGCCGAACCTGCCTGCCGTGCGCGCGATGATGGCGACATCGGCGGTCCGGCCACCCAGTTCCGGTTGGGCCGGCCACTCCCCGCCGTCCGGTGCGGATCGGGTGGACAGGGCCACGCCGGCGAGGGCACGAACCAGCGTCGTTCCCGACGGTGCGGCCAGCTCGGCGCCGGCAACCCGACCGTTCTCGAAGATCAGCCGTTGCGCAACGGAATCAGCGGCCCGCGCCACGCCGCATGCGTGTGCCTGCTCGTCGAGCCACGCCGTCAGCGCCGGAGCGGGCGCTTCGACGCCGGCGCGGAAGGTACCGATCGACGCGACCTGAACGGTGTCGCCGGCCTCGATGCGCATGGCGGTCCAGCCGGCGTCGGGCACCTCGGTGTAGAGCACCCCGAACGGCGAGGCGACGCAACGCAGCGCGAACTCACGCAGCCGCGCACCAATGAACGGCTCGATCGGTGCCCGCGGGTCGGTGCGGGCCGGTACGGGTTCGGCGCGCAGGACCGCCACCTCCAGGTCCGCCCCAGCCGGGGTGACCGGCCCGAGATCATCGGTCATCGAGCCCAGAAAGGCGCGGGTGTCGGCGTCGGTGACGTCGGTCGGGGCCGCGGCGTCGACCAGTAGTACGTCGGCGCCCAGGGCGGCGCTGAACACCGCGTGCGCCAAAACGCCGGGCCCCGAGCCGACGCAGAGCACGTCGACCTCGTCATCCCAGTGCAGCTCCGACTCCCAGGCGTCGGGGCCTGCCGGATTTTGCACATCGGGAACCCTACCCACCGATCGTCGCTTCCGACGCCCGGCGGGTGGAGTGCAGTAGTCTCTGGTCGCGGTGACCGAACCCAGCGATGCTGTAGTGGATTCCACGCGTGCGCAGATCATCCGCGCCGCGTCGCACCGGTTTGCCGTCGATGCCTACAGCTCGGTCAGCCTGGACGACATCGTGGCCGAGGCCGGGGTGACCAAGGGCGCACTGTACTTCCATTTCGGTTCCAAGCGGGCGCTGGCCGAGGCCATCGTCGACGAACGCACGCGCGTGACACGGGCGGCGACCGTCGAACTGGTCAACCGCGGAATGTCCGCGCTCGAGACCATCGTCGACATGATCTACCTGGTCGCCGCGCACGAGTTCGGCACCGAGCTGGGACGGGCCAGCGTCAACCTCGTCGACGCGGTCGGCCGGATCGAGAACGCCCAGGCGCGCCGGCTGGACGAATGGGTGGCCGCCATAACCGGGGTGGTGAGGCGCGCCGCCGAGGAGGGTGACATCGCCCCGGGCCTGAACCCCGAGGACGTCGCCCGGCTCATTGTCACGGTGTACGCCGGGACCCGGCTGAACACCAGCGCCGACAACGGCGAACAATTCCTGGACCACATGGCAAAGAACTGGAATTTGATTCTTCCGGCGATTTCCAACCCGGAGCGGCTCGGTTACCTCACCGAGTTCATCCGTCGCCGGACCGCTCACCTGTCGCGGGACTGGAAGCGGGTCGAATCCGACCAGTCCTGATCATGGCGGGTTAGGCTCATCCCGGGGACGCACAGGAAGGGTGCAGCCGGTATGGCCCGCCAGGCACGCGCCGAGGCGACGCGGCACAAGATCATCGACGCCGCGGTCGACATCTTCAGCGAAGTCGGTTACGCGTCCACGGGCCTGGGCGAGATCATCGAGCGCGCCGAGATCACCAAGGGTGCGCTGTACTACCACTTCGACTCCCGGGAAGCGCTCGCGGCGGCCATCATCGAAGAGGCCACCGACCGGGTTATCGGCGCATTCCGGGACATCGCCCAGTCGTCGACGCCGGCGTTGGAGAACATGATCCACGGCTCGTTCGTCGTGCTCGGCATGATCGCCCAGGACAAGCTGGCACGCATCGGGCGCCAGCTGGCCCGCGCACTCGGACAGTTCAGCCCCGTCGGCGCGCACACCTACGCGGACTGGACGACGGTGGTCGACGACCAGGCCGTGCGGGCCGCCGAGGAAGGCGACCTGCGCCCGGAGCTGGATGCCCACGTCGTCGGCGAGACGATCATCGCCACGCTGCTGGGCATCGAGCAGTTGTCCACCGCGATCTCCGCGGGCGCGGACATGATCTCGCGACTGACGAGTGCGTGGGAGTTGCTGCTGCCCGGCATCGCCAACGACTCCGCGCTGCCGTACTTCCAGCAGTTCCTGGCGCGCGAGGCGATGCGCTACGACCAGCCCACGGTCAGCGGGGACTGATCACGAGCGGTTCGGCTCAGGCGAGCCCGAGGTCGGCCAGGCCGAGCAGGCTGCGGTAGGGCACCCCGGCGGCCTCGATCGCCTCCGCGGCGCCGGTCGCCCGGTCCACCACCGTCGCGACGCCCACCACGGTCCCACCCGCCTCCCGGACCGCCTCCACGGCGGTCAGGGCCGAACTGCCCGTCGTGCTGGTGTCCTCGACCACCAGCACCCGCTTGCCGGCCACCTCGGCACCTTCGATGAGCCGTTGCAGCCCATGGGTTTTCACCGACTTGCGCACGACGAAGGCATCGATGGGGCGGCCCGGGGCGTGCATGATCGCGGTGGCCACCGGATCGGCGCCCAGGGTCAGACCGCCGACCGCGGAGTAGATCCAGTCGTCGGTGAGTTCCCGCATCAGCCGGCCGATCAGCGGGGCGGCCCGGTGATGCAGGGTGGCGCGACGCAGGTCGACGTAGTAGTCGGCCTCCTTGCCCGACGACAGGGTGACCCGGCCGAACACCACCGACAGCTGCCGGACGAGGTCGGCGAGTTCGGTGCGGTCGGCCGAGTTGAGCTCAGGTGCGGTCACGGCCATTTCCGAATCCCTTGGTCAGTGCGCGGACCAGCCCGCGCGGAATAAGTCGCGAGCCGGTCGTCAGCGCCTTGTACTGCAGGCCGGGGACGATGACGACTTTGCCCTTGGCCGCATCGGCGAGGCTTTCGGCCACCACGTCGTCGACGTCGAGCCACATGAAGCCCGGGATGGATTTCATGTCCATGCCGGCGCGCTCGTGGAACTCGGTGTGCACGAAACCGGGGCAGACGGCGTGGATGCTCACCCCGGTGCCGGCCAAGCCGTTGGCCAGGCCCTCGCTGAACGACACCACCCACGCCTTGGACGCCGAGTAGGTGGAGCCGCGACCGGAAACCAGCCCGGCCACGCTGGCGATGTTGATCACGGTGCCCGAGCCCGCGGCCAGCATGGCAGGCAGCGCGGCCCGGGTCAGGTGCATCACCGCGGTGACGTTGACGTCGAGTTGGGCCTGCAGCAGCACGGGGTCGGTGGTCCAGAACTCCCCGGAGGTGCCGAACCCCGCGTTGTTGACCAGCACCTGCACGCCGGCGGTCAGCCGGTCGGCCACCCTCGCGCGGTCGTCGGCCGCGGTGAGGTCGGCGGGCAGCACCTCGACGTCGATGCCGTTGGCCGCGCGCAGTTCGGCGGCGAGGTCCTCGAGGCGGTCGACGTTACGGGCCACCAGGACGAGGTTGTAACCGTCACGGGCGTAGCGGCGGGCGTAGCCGGCGCCGAGGCCTGAGGTTGGACCGGTGACGAGGGCGACGGGACGGGGCACGCCGAGACCCTATCGGAGTTCAGCGTTGGTAGTTAGGGGCCTGGGTGGTGTTGCGCGGTTGCTGCGGCCGCAGTGGCGGCGGCGCCTCGGCGCGACCGGTGGGCAGTTCCCGGCGCCCGGCCGGTGCCAGCGGACGGCCCGGCGCGGCGTTGCGCCGACCGGTGGACTGGGGAAGGGCGGCCTGGGCGGGGAGCGGCGGGAGCACCCGCAGCAGGTCGTTGAACTGGCGAACCGTCCGCAGGCCCTCGTCCCACTGCGCGCGACTGGACGAGATCGGCATGGACACCAGGGTCCAGTTCTGTTCGTTCCACATGACTTCGGCGCAGTCCGGTGCGGTGTGGGCGAAGGTGACCATCCGGCGGTCGCAGGCCCGGCGGGCGGCGTCCAGATTGGTCGAGTACACCATTCGGGGCCCGATGGCGCCGAGCAGCCAGATGTCGCTCTCCCGCGGTTCCTTGACGCCCTTGAGCCGCAGATCCATCACGACGTTCGTGCCGACCTTGCGGTGCAGGGCGATGACGGTGGCGACGTCCTCGAGGTCGAAGACGTAGACCGCCTCACCGCGGATCTGGCCCAGCACGACGTTGCGGGCGGTGACATCGCCGACGGTGGACATCACGCCGCGCTTCCAGCGGTCGATGATCTCGGTGGACTCGGGCTCGTAGTCGAAGCCGTGCGAGCGGGCCCAGGACTTTCGGCGGCGGCCCAGGCCGCGGCGCCGACCGATGTCGACATACAGCAACACCGCCGCACCCACGAAACAAAGTGCAGACAGCGTGAACCAGAACGGGACCATTGCGCCTAGCCTATCTGCTCACCCGGCCTTAACGAGAATGCCACCAGGTCACAACCAGGTCACACCTCTTGGTGCCGAAAGACCCCCGCACCCGGTTCGAGTGCGAGGGTCTTCGCGCGAGCGGCTCAGCCCAACTCAGCCCAGGATCAGCGATTCGCCGTCCGGGGAGACATTCACCGGCACGGTGTCACCGTCGTGCACCTCACCGGCGAGCAGCATCTTCGCGAGCTGATCACCGATGGCCTGCTGGACCAGTCGGCGCAGTGGCCGGGCGCCGTAGACCGGGTCGAACCCGCGATCGGCGAGCCACTTCTTGGCCGGCAGCGACACCTCCAGTTCCAGGCGACGCTGGGAGAGCCGCTTCTTCAGCTGCTCCAACTGGATGTCGACGATCTCCACCAACTCCTCGGGCTTGAGGCCCTCGAAAATCAGCACATCGTCGAGACGGTTGATGAACTCCGGCTTGAAGGCCGACCGGACCGCCGCCATCACCTGCTCCTCGGTGCCACCCGAGCCCAGGTTGGACGTCAGGATGAGGATGGTGTTGCGGAAGTCCACCGTGCGGCCCTGACCGTCGGTCAGCCGGCCCTCGTCGAGGACCTGCAGCAGCACGTCGAACACGTCCGGATGGGCCTTCTCGACCTCGTCGAACAGCACCACGGTGTACGGCCGGCGGCGGACCGCCTCGGTCAGCTGACCGCCCTGGTCGTAGCCGATGTAGCCGGGAGGGGCACCGACCAGGCGGGCGACGGAGTGCTTCTCGCCGTACTCGCTCATGTCGATGCGGACCATCGCCCGCTCGTCGTCGAACAGGAAGTCGGCCAGCGCCTTGGCCAGCTCGGTCTTGCCCACACCGGTCGGGCCGAGGAACAAAAACGAGCCGGTCGGCCGGTTGGGGTCGGCCACGCCGGCCCGGCTGCGCCGGACCGCGTCGGAGACGGCCTGCACGGCCTTGCGCTGGCCGACGACCCGCTTGCCGAGTTCGTCCTCCATGCGCAGCAGCTTGGCCGTCTCGCCCTCGAGCAGCCGGCCGGCCGGGATACCGGTCCACGACGCCACCACATCGGCGATGTCGTCGGGCCCGACCTCCTCCTTGAGCATCACGTTGGCCTGAGCCTCCGCCTGGGGCAGCGCGGCGTCCAGCTTCTTCTCCACCTCCGGGATGCGGCCATACCGCAGCTCGGCGGCCTTCGCGAGGTCGCCGTCACGCTCGGCCCGCTCGGACTCACCGCGCAGGTGTTCCAGCTCCTCCTTGAGGTCACGCACGATGTCGATGGCGTTCTTCTCGTTCTGCCAGCGCGTGGTGAGCTCGGCGAGCTCCTCCTTCTTGTCGGCCAGTTCGGCGCGCAGCTTCTCCAGCCGCTCGGCCGACGCGGCGTCCTCCTCCTTGGCCAGCGCCATCTCCTCGATCTCGAGCCGGCGCACCAGGCGCTCGACCTCGTCGATCTCCATGGGCCGGGAGTCGATCTCCATCCGCAGCCGCGAACCGGCCTCGTCGACCAGATCGATCGCCTTGTCCGGCAGGAACCGGCTGGTGATGTAGCGGTCGGACAGCGTGGCCGCCGCGACCAGCGCGGAGTCGGTGATCCGGACGCCGTGATGCACCTCGTAGCGGTCCTTGAGGCCGCGCAGGATGCCGACGGTGTCCTCCACCGACGGTTCGCCGACGAACACCTGCTGGAAGCGGCGTTCCAGGGCGGCGTCCTTCTCGATGTACTTGCGGTACTCCTCGAGCGTGGTGGCGCCGACCATCCGCAGCTCGCCGCGGGCGAGCATCGGCTTGATCATGTTGCCGGCGTCCATGGCGCCCTCACCGGTCGCGCCCGCACCCACGATCGTGTGCAGCTCGTCGATGAAGGTGATGATCTGCCCGGCCGAGTTCTTGATGTCGTCGAGCACGGCCTTGAGCCGTTCCTCGAACTCACCGCGATACTTGGCGCCGGCCACCATGGACCCCATGTCCAGCGAGACCACCGTCTTGTCGCGCAGGCTCTCCGGGACGTCGCCGGCCACGATGCGTTGGGCCAGGCCCTCGACGATCGCGGTCTTGCCGACGCCGGGCTCACCGATCAGCACCGGGTTGTTCTTGGTGCGACGGCTCAGCACCTGCACGACGCGACGGATCTCGTTGTCGCGCCCGATGACCGGGTCCAGCTTGCCCTCCCGGGCCCGCTCGGTCAGGTTCGTGGAGTACTTCTCCAGCGCCTGATAGCTGGCCTCCGGGTCCGGGCTGGTCACCCGGGCGCTGCCGCGCACCTTGACGAACGCGTCGCGCAGCGCCTGCGGGGACGCGCCGTGCCCGGTGAGCAGCTTGGCCACATCGGAGTCGCCGGTGGCCAGGCCGACCATCAGGTGCTCGGTGGAGACGTACTCGTCGTCCATCTCGGTGGCCAACTGCTGGGCGGCGGTGATGGCCGCCAGCGACTCCCGCGACAGCTGCGGCTGCGAGGTCGCCCCGCTGCTCGTCGGCAGCCGGTCGACCAGGTGCTGCGCCTCCGTGCGGATGGTCGCCGGGTCGACGCCGACCGCCTCGAGCAGCGGTCCGGCGATGCCGTCCGTCTGCGTGAGCAGCGCCAACAGCAGATGGGCGGGCCTGATCTCCGGGTTGCCCGCGGCACTGGCCGCCTGCAACGCCGCGGTCAGAGCCGCCTGGGTCTTGGTGGTCGGGTTGAAAGAGTCCACGACACCTCCGTTTCTTTCCTGGAAAAAGCTTGTCGGGAGTTACAACGCCGTCAATCTTGAGTCTGTTCCGCTCAAGTTTACGAGATTTCCCCCCGCGTCCGATAGGGCCTTCCGACATCTGTTTTCCCGCGGTATTCGAACATATGATCGACCGATGGGCGAGCTCGCGTCGATCGGCTACAACGGCCAGCCGGTCCGGCCGCCGTTCCGGCCGGTGCGCCCGCCACTTGCCGTGCTGGTCGACCTCACCGTGCTGTTCCCGCGCGAGCCGCACCGAACCGGGCGCTACCACCCGCACGGCCTGCAGATGCACAAGGTCGTGGAGGGCCGGCTCGGCTGTTGGGGGCTGTGCGAGCAGGGTGACTGGTGGGGGCTGGTGACCTATCAGATCGCCTACGGGTCCAAGACCCGGACGGTGACGCACTGGGTGCCGGCCTGGACGCTGCGGCGGAAACGCTGAACGGGCCTCATCAGGACGGGCCGTAGTCCCAGTACTGCAGCCACTGCACGGTGGCGAACACCGTCAGCGTCACCGCGTAGCCGGCGATCACCGCCGCCGCGCCGAGCGCGCTGGTGCGTGCGCCCGCCCCGTCCACCGGGTCGAGCCAGCGCCGAAACCGCCGGCCGGCCCACGGCATCAGGGCCCACTGCAGGGTGGCCACGCTCACCACCTGGCTGACCCACATGGCCAGCCACGGTTCGGCACCGAGCCGGTCGATGACCGGGCCGAGGAACCGCGACAGCAGCATGACGGTCGGGTACAGCACCAGCAGGATCAGCATCGCCGTCTTCCACCGGGGCGTGATGGCCGTGCGGCCGTTCTCGGTGCGCACCGTCGTACCGAACGCGGTCGTCGAGGACACCAGGGAGAATTCGCGGCTCAGGCTCAGCCGCAGACCCGACAGCGCTGCGTCGCGCTCCGGCGAGCGCAACCAGGCCGACAACTGCGGTTCGGTGCGAAACCGCAGCACCGCCATGGACTCCCGGTCGGCGCCGCCCGGGCCCGCCAGGAAGGCACAGCAGCCCTCGAATCCGCTGAAGCCGGCGCTGGTCTCGGCCAGCCGCGCCTCGGCGGACACGAAATCGAGTTCGCGGCCGTACGCCACGGTGTGCCGAAACACCCCGATTCCCGGCGGTACCCCGTCGGGGGTGATCACCAGATCCGCTGCGGCGACCAGAATTCCGCGCTCGGCCGCCGCACGCAACACTCGCTTGCGCGCCGGGCCGTCCAGCCACGCGTGCAGGCGCTCCGGATCGGGAAAGCTCACCGCGATCCCCCAGTCCAGGTGTGGGCGGTCGAGGATAGACACCCGCAGATCGGTGGCGGCTGTGGCAGTATCGCGCAATTCGGCCGCGACCGCGGTGAAGTCCCGCGGGTCGTCGGTGCGGTGGAAGATCGTGACGACGGTCGCGCGGCTCATGTCGGTCGGGCCCCCATCTCAGTATGGGTGCTTGTCGGGCCGGTTGCGCCACGCGTCGTAGGCGGGTACGGCCAGATCCGGCCGGAACTGCCGGATGGCGATGCTCCGCTCGTCGTAGGGCTTGGCGAAATCCCGGTACTGGAACTCGTCGTCGAAGCCGATGCTGCTGGTCTCGGCGAGATCGCTGCCGAAGTAGACGGCATCGATACGCGCCCAGTAGATGGCGCTCATGCACATCGGGCAGGGCGCACCGCTGACGTAGATCTGGTGTCCCATAAGCATTTTCGAACGCATCGGGACGATGTCCGGGGAACCGGGCGGCCGCGGGACGAGCTCGAGTATCGATTCGTTGACGTGGTCGACGGCGATCGACGGCGCTTCGGGAATCAGCCTGGCACAAGCCTTCCGGATGGTCTCGATCTCGGCGTGCGCGGTGATGTCACCCGTGAGCAGCACGCGGTTCTGGCCACGCGCGACGATCTCACCGTCGCGAACCAGGACCGCTCCGAACGGGCCGCCCCAGCCGTTGTCCACCGACTCCTTCGCCAGCCGACACGCTTCGACCATGAGCTCATCAGGGGTCATGCCCACCACTTCCGCCGTTGTCTGAGTTCGAAACTAATAGTGCGGCCACGGTAGCGCGTGGGCCCGCCGCCGGAAGCCGAACCGTTACGGGGCCCCGGCGTTCGACGGGGAGGTGGTCACCTCCGGGTTCGGAAGGGTCGCCGACGTCGGCGACGTCGTCTCCGAGGTGCTCGACGTGCTCGACGACGGCTCCGGCGGCGGCGCGATCTGGGCGGCGCTCTCGGTGGGCGTGGACGAGGTTGCGGTGGTCTCGGTCGTGGTGGTGGTCGTGGTGGTGGTCGACGTGGTCGGCGGCGGGGCCGTGGTGCGCGGCGCCGAGTACGACGTGGTGCGCGGCATCGGGCTGACGGGCGTCGAGGGCTGTTGGCGCGAGCTCTGCGCGGTGTGGATGACCGCATACACCAGGATCAGCACCAAGATGGCGGCGGCGACGCCCGAGGCGTAGAGCAGCGTGCGCTCACGGGTGTCAGGGTCCACGCGCAGAGATAGTACGGTCACCGCCGGTCTTGGTAGGTTCTTCGCGTGACAAGCAGCCTTGGCTCCGAGCTCACCGAGCTCATTCCGCTGGCGCTCGTCATCACGCTCTCGCCGCTGTCGGTCATCCCCGGCATCCTCATGCTGCACACCCCGAAGCCGCGTCCGACCGCGGTGGCCTTCCTGGTCGGCTGGGCGATCGGCATCGGGGGACTCACCGCCGGCTTCGTGGCCATCTCCAACGCCCTCGATGGGCTCAACCGGCAGCCGACGTGGGCGCCGCACCTGCGCATCGTGATCGGTGCCGCGCTGATCGTGTTCGGCCTCTATCGGTGGTTCACCCGCAACCGCTCCGCCCACACCCCGGGCTGGCTGACGTCCATGACCTCGATCGGGCCGGGCCGCGCCTTCGTCACCGCCCTGGTGCTGGCCGTGGTCAACCCCAAGGTGTTGTTCATGTGCGCCGCAGCGGGTCTGGCAATCGGCTCGGCCGGGCTGGGCGCCACCGGGGCATGGACGGCCGACGTCGTCTTCACCGCCGTTGCGGCCTCCTCGGTCGCGCTGCCGGTACTGGCCTACCTGATCGCCGGGGAGAAGCTGGACGCGCCGCTGACGCGGCTGAAGAACTGGATGGAGGAGCAGCACGCCACCCTGGTGGCCGCCATCCTGGTGATCCTCGGCCTGATGGTGCTCTACAAGGGCATCCACGGCCTGTAGCCGACCCCGCCGACACGCCGAACAGCGCGCCTAAGATCGGGCGGCGTGGGGCTTGACGATCGCGACGCGCTGCGGGTGTTGCAGACCGCGTTCGATCCGAAGTACCGATCCGATGAGTTGATCCGGCAGTTCTACACCCACTGGTTCGCCATCGACACCGGCGTGCGCGACCTGTTCCCCCCCGACCTCGACCACCAGCGGGCGGTCTTCGGTGAGGCCATGCACTGGGTGCTCGGTGAGCTGGTGGCCCAGCGGGCCGACGCCCCGGTCGCGTTCCTTGCCCAGCTCGGCCGCGATCATCGGAAATACGGTGTGCGCGAGCAGCATTACGTGACAATGCGCCGCGCCTGGTACAACACCATGCGCCACGGCCTGGCCGCGCAGTGGAACGCCGCGGTCGACGATGCCGCCCGGCAGGCGATCAACCTGATCGCCGGGGTGATGTCGGGGGCCGCCGACGCCGAGGCCGGCCCGCCCTGGTGGGACGGCACGGTGCTGGAACACCACCGGGTGTCGCGGGACATCGCCGTGGTGCGGCTGCGCCTGGACCAGGCGATGCCCTATCACCCCGGTCAGTACGTCAACGTCCAGATTCCGCAGCGGCCGCGGCGGTGGCGCTACCTGTCGCCGGCGATGCCGTCGGACCCGAACGGGTATATCGAATTCCACGTCCGCTCGGTGCCCGGCGGGATGGTCAGCACCACGATCGTCGGCGAGACCCGGCCCGGGGACCGGTGGCGGCTGTCCAGCCCGCACGGCGGACTGCACGTCGACCGGGACGGCGGCGACGTCCTGATGGTCGCCGGCAGCACCGGCCTGGCGCCGCTGCGCACGCTGATCATGGACCTGGCGCGGTTCGGGGTGAACCCCCGCGTGCACCTGTTCTTCGGCGCCCGCTATCCCTGCGAGCTCTACGACCTGCCGACGCTGTGGGAGATCGCCAGCACCAACCCGTGGCTGTCGGTGTCTCCGGTGTCGGAGTATCCGGCAGACCCGTCGTGGGCGGCCGACTACCCCGACGTGCAGCCGCCGCGGGGCCTGCACGTCCGCCAGAGCGGCCGACTGCCCGAGGTGGTCAGTCGCTACGGCGGCTGGGGTGACCGGCAGATCCTGATCTGCGGACGGCCCGAGATGGTGCGGGCCACCCGGGCCGCCCTGCTGGCCAAGGGCGCCCTTGCCGGGCGCATCCAGCACGACCCGCTCTCGGGTTGATGACCCGATCCGTCACATGTGTGACTTTCGTCCCTTTTCCGGCCCATCCTGTGAGACGACGATCACTTTCGGGATCAAGCAGTGAGGGGCTGTGATGATGCAAGCCGGTCCGGCTGGGGACGCCGACCGCGAACTCGACACCATCGCATGGGATTTCCTGTGTTCGCAATGGCTCGGGCGCAACTATTGGGACTGGTCGCTGGAGCGTCGGCTCGACGCCTACCTTCGCCACCACGAGCGGGCGGACATCCTGAACAACGGTGCGTCCTACAACGCGGTGGTGGATCGGGTGATGGCGAACATGGGACGGGCCCGCCGGGACGGCGTGCTCGCCCCGCCGCATGCCTAGGAGGCAGCAATGGAGATCATCCACAAAGACGCGGGCGATCTGAAGCTGGCGCCCAACTTCACCGACTACGAACAGACCCGCGCGTCGTTCAGTTGGGCCGAGGTGCCGGAGTTGTGCGCCGGCATGGGTGCGGGCGGCTGCAACATCGCCTACGCCGCCGTCGACCGGCACGCCGCGGGTCCGGAGGCCGGCCGCACCGCCATGCGGTTCATCGCCGACACCCCAGGCAGTGCCGAACTGGTGTCCCACGACGTCAGCTACGCAGAGCTGGGCCGGCTCACCCGCAAGTTCACCAACGTGCTGCGCGGGCTCGGCATCGGCAAGGGCGACCGGGTGTTCGTGATCATGGGCCGGGTGCCCGAGCTCTACATCAGCATGCTCGGCGCGCTGCGCAACGGCAGCGTGGTCTCGCCGCTGTTCTCCGCGTTCGGGCCCGAGCCGATCGCAACCCGCGTCACGATCGGCTCGGCGAACGTCATCGTGACCACCGCCGCGATCTACAAGCGCAAGATCGCCAAGATTCGTGACCAGCTCACCTCGGTGCAGCACGTGCTGGTGGTCAGCGACGACGACACCGAGATGCCGGGCACCCTGAACTTCCATCGGCTGATGGACGACGCCGGCGACGACGCCCCGATCGAGCACACCACCGCCGACGACGCGTCGCTGCTGCATTTCACCAGCGGCACCACCGGAACACCCAAGGGCGCCCAACACGTGCACGGCGCGGTCGCCATGCACTACACCACCGGACGGTATGCGCTCGATCTGCACGAGGGCGACATCTATTGGTGCACAGCGGATCCCGGCTGGGTCACCGGGACCGCCTACGGAATCATCTCGCCGCTGCTGCACGGGGTCACCTCGATCATCGATGAAGCGGAGTTCGACGCCGAGCGGTGGTACCGGATCCTCCAGGACGAGCAGGTCAGTGTCTGGTACACCGCACCGACGGCGATCCGGATGCTGATCAAGGCCGGACCCGAACTGCCCGCCAAGTACCGCTTCCCACACCTGCGATTCATCGCCAGCGTCGGTGAGCCGCTCAACGCCGAGGCGGTGTGGTGGGGAAAACGGGTGCTGGGCTTGCCGATTCACGACAACTGGTGGCAGACCGAGACCGGCGGCATCATGGTCGCGAACACCCCCGCCTTCGACATCAAGCCGGGATCGATGGGGCGCCCGCTGCCCGGGGTGCAGGCCTGTGTGGTCGAGCACGACCAGGAGACCGGCGAGGTGACCGTCATCGACGAACCCGACGTCGAAGGGGAACTGGCCCTGAAGCTGGGCTGGCCGTCGATGTTCCGCGGTTATCTCAACCAGGACGAGCGCTACCGCAAGTGCTTCTCCGGTGACCTCTACCTGTCCGGCGACCTGGTCAAGCGGGACGCCGACGGCTACCTGTGGTTCGTCGGCCGTGCCGACGACGTCATCAAGGCGTCCGGCCATCTGATCGGCCCGTTCGAGGTGGAGAACGTCCTGACCGATCACCCGGCGGTGGCCGAGGCCGCGGTGATCGGCAAGCCCGATCCCACCTACGGCGAGTTGGTCAAGGCGTTCGTCACGCTGAAGTCCGGCCACGTCGGCGACGACGAGTTGCGCCGCGAGCTGATGGGGCAGGCCCGCAAGCGGCTCGGGGCGGCGGTGGCACCCAAGGAGATCGACTTCGTCGACTCGTTGCCGCACACCCGCTCCGGCAAGATCATGCGCCGGCTGCTCAAGGCGCGTGAGCTCGGGCTGCCCGAGGGCGACATCTCAACGGTGGAGAGCCCGGCCGGGGTGAAGTCGTGACCGATGCGGCCCTGGCGCGGGCACTGCTGACCGACATGATCCGGGTGCGGCGCATGGAGGAGAAGTGCGCCGAGATGTACAGCGCCGGCAAGATCCGCGGATTCCTGCACCTCTACGTCGGCGAGGAAGCCGTGGCGGCGGGCTCGTTGCGGGTGCTCGGGCCGCAGGACGCGGTGATCGCCACCTACCGCGAACACGCCCACGCGTTGCTGCGCGGTATCCCGATGGCCAAGATCATGGCCGAGATGTTCGGTAAGCAGGAGGGCTGCTCCGGGGGGCGCGGCGGTTCGATGCACCTGTTCGACGCGGAACGGCGGTTCTACGGCGGTAACGCGATCGTGGCCGGCGGACTGCCGACGGCCGCGGGGCTGGCCTTCGCCGACGCGCAGCTGAAGCGTAACCAGGTGTCCGCCTGCTACTTCGGGGACGGCGCGATCGCCGAGGGCGCCTTCCACGAGACCATGAACATGGCCGAGCTGTGGAAGCTGCCGGTGCTGTTCTGCTGCGAGAACAACCGCTACGCGATGGGCACCTCGATCGACCGGGAGCTCTCCGACACCGACCTGTGCGTGCTGGCGGAGTCCTACCGGGTGCCGTCGGCGAGCACGGACGGGATGGACGTGCTGGCCAGTCATGCGGCCATGCAGCAGGCGGTCGAGCATGTCCGCACCGAGGGCGGCCCGTTCTTCCTGGAGTTCAAGACCTACCGGTTCCGGCCGCACTCGATGTTCGATCCCGAGTTGTACCGGGAGAAGGCCGAGGTCGAGAAGTGGCGCGAGCACGATCCGATCCAGAACTTCACCGACAGGTGCCTGGCCGAGGGGCTGCTGACCGCCGAGGACATCGCCGCCATCGAGCAGGTGGTGGCCACCGAGGTGGCCGACGCGGTCGCCTACGCCGAGGCCGGGACGCTGGAGAGTGTGGACGACCTGACCCGCGACATCATGACACCCATCATGAAATCTTCGGTGGCGGAGGCACTCTCGTGAAGGCGAGCTATCGCGGTGCCGTGCACGACGCGATCGCCGAGGCGATGCGCGCCGACGAGCGCGTGGTGCTGCTCGGTGAGGACGTCGGCCGCTACGGCGGCACGTACGCGGTGTCGAAGGGACTGCTCGAGGAGTTCGGGCCGGAACGCATCCGGGACACCCCGATCTCGGAGTTGGGGTTCGTCGGCATCGGCATCGGCGCCGCCCTCAACGGGCTGCGGCCCATCGTCGAGGTGATGACGGTCAACTTCAGCCTGCTGGCACTGGACCAGATCGTGAACACCGCCTCGGCGTTGCGGCACATGTCCAACGGGCAGTTCTCGGTCCCGATGGTGGTGCGGATGGCCACCGGCGCCGGACGCCAACTGGCCGCCCAGCACTCGCACAGCCTGGAGAACTGGTACGCCCACATCCCGGGCATCACGGTGCTCGCGCCGGCCACCGTGGCCGACGCCTACGGCATGTTGCGCACGGCGCTGACCAGTCCCGACCCGGTGATCATCTTCGAGCACGTCGGGCTGTACAACGCCTCGACCGACCTGGACGAACTGGTGCCGACCGCCATCTCCGGGGCCGCGATCCGCCGCAACGGGACCGACGCCACGCTCATCACCTACGGCGGCAGTCTGCCCAAGGTCCTCGACGCCGCCGAACAATTGGCGCAGACCGGGATCGACTGCGAGGTCGTCGATCTGCGGGTGCTGCGGCCGCTTGACGACGCGACCATCCTGGAGTCGGTGCGGCGGACGCACCGCGCGGTGATCGTCGACGAGGGCTGGCGCACCGGCAGCCTCGCCGCCGAGGTCAGCGCCCGCATCGTCGAGGGGGCGTTCTACGACCTCGACGCGCCCGTCGGACGCGTCTGCACCATCGAGGTGCCGATCCCGTACGCCAAACATCTCGAGGAGGCGGCGCTGCCGCAGCCCGACAAGATCGTGGCCGCGGTGCGCGCCCTGTTCGGGGATACCGGAACGGGCGCCGGCGGGCAGGAGCGGAGCGACCGGGGAATGGGCACAGCATGATCGAGTTCACGATGCCGGCCCTGGGCGCCGACATGGACGAGGGCACACTCAACGAGTGGATGGTGCAGCCCGGTGACACCGTCACCCGCGGCCAGATCGTCGCCGTCGTCGAAACCACCAAGGCCGCAGTCGAGATCGAGTGCTGGCACGACGGGGTGATCGGTGAGCTGCTGGTGCCGATCGGGCAGACCGTGGCCGTCGGCACCGCGCTGGCCACCATCCTGGAACCCGGCGAGAAGGCCGAGCCGCGGCCGGCGGCGGCGGTGGCCGCGGCCACAACCGAGGCCGAGACCCCGCGCACCGAGCCCGCACCCGTCGTCACACCGGTGGCCGCGGCGCAGGCGCCGGTCGGGCACCGGCAGTGGGTGTCGCCCGTCGCGCGGCGCACGGCCGCGTCGCTGGGGGTGGACCTCAAGGGCCTCACCGGTACCGGCCCGCAGGGCGCGATCACGCTGCAGGACGTCGAGCATGCCGCCGCCACCGCCCATCACGAGGCGCCCAAGCCACCCCCGCCGCCGAAGCCGGCGGAATCGACCGAGCCCCAGTCCGCGGCCGAGAAGGCGCGGGCGCGCGGTGCGGCCATGCGCGCGTCCATCGCCGCGGCGATGAGCCGCTCCAAGCGCGAGATCCCGCACTACTACCTGTCCCACGAGGTCATCCTCGACACGGCGCTGGGCTGGCTCACCGAGCAGAACGCCGGCCTCTCGATCACCGAGCGGATGCTGCCCGCGGTGCTGCAACTCAAGGCGGTCGCGCTGGCCGCACAGAAGTTCAAGGAGTTCAACGGCTTCTGGAACGACGACGGCTTCGAACCGTCCGCCCAGGTCCATGTGGGCGTGGCGATCTCGCTGCGCGGCGGGGGTCTGGTGGCCCCGGCGATCCACGACGTCAACGAGAAGAAGCTCGACGAGTTGATGCGCGACCTGACCGACCTGGTCGGCCGGGCCCGCGCCGGCTCGTTGCGCAGTTCGGAGATGTCCGACCCGACCATCACGCTGACCAACCTCGGCGACAAGGGCGTCGACGCCGTGTTCGGTGTCATCTACCCACCGCAGGTGGCGATCGTCGGGTTCGGCAAGCCCGCGCAGCGGGTGGTCGTGGTCGACGGCGGCATCCGGGTGGCCACCACGGTGCGGACCAGTCTGGCCGCCGACCACCGGGCCAGCGACGGTGCGCGCGGTGCGCTGTTCCTGGCCGAGATCAACCGGCTGCTGCAGCAGCCCGAAGAACTGTAGAGGAGACGACATGAGCAGAGCTGAGATCCGCGACGGGGTGGTGGCGCAGTTGATCGCGATCGCCCCGGAGGTCGAGGAGGGTGACCTGTCCGATGGCGAGTTGCTGCGCGACCAGGTCGACCTGGACTCGATGGACTGGCTGAACTTCCTGGTGGCGCTGCACAAGCGCTTCGACGTCGAGATTCCGGAGTCGGAGTACGCATCGCTGCGCACGATCGACGACCTCACGAGTTACATCGACACGCATCGCTAGACTTCGGCGGTGGCCCTGTTGCCGTCCGTCATGCTGCGCGATCCCTCCTCGGGGCTGAGCGCCACCTTCGTTCCGACCGCCGGCATGGTGTGCACGTCGCTGTCGGACGGCGGTGCGGAACTGCTCGGGCAGCGGCGCGGGCTGGACGCGTACCTGGAGAACGGCAAGACGATGGGCATCCCCATTCTCTATCCGTGGGCGAATCGGTTGAGCGCCAACGCCTATCCCGTCGACGGCGGTGCCGTCACGTTGACCCCGGGTGTCGGCGGCGTACGCGCCGACGAGCATGGCCTGCCGATTCACGGTGTGCTGTCGGCGTATCCGGGCTGGCTGGTCACCGCGCAGTCCGAGAATCGGCTGACCGCGGACCTCGACTTCGCCGGTCAGCCCCGGCTGCTGGCTAGCTTCCCGTTTCCGCATCTGCTGACCCTCGACGTCACACTGGCCGATCGCGCGCTCACGGTGCGCACCACGGTGACACCGACCACCGCCGCCGCGGTGCCGCTGTGCTTCGGCTTCCACCCGTACCTGACGATCCCCGGCGTGGCCCGTTCGGAATGGACACTGCAGACCCCGGCGCTGCGGCACCTGCGCGTGGACGACCGTGGCATCCCCACCGGGGAAGTCGACCGGTGGCCCGCATCCTCGGATGCGCTGGGCGACAAGACCTTCGATGACGGCTTCGATGAGGTGGCGCAAGGCGCGGTGTTCGCGCTCGCCGGTGGGGACCGGCGTATCGAGGTGGTGTTCCACCAGGGGTTCCCGGCGGCACAGATCTTCGCGCCGGTCACCGAGGACGTGGTGGCGATCGAACCGATGGCCGCGCCCACCAATGCCTTACGGGCCGGCGGTTACCGCAGCGCGGTCCCGGGCCGGCCCATGGAGTCGGTGTTCAGCATCCGGGTGCGTTGATCCAGAACTCACGCACGGGGCTACTCGGACTTTGTGTGCGTGAGTTCTGACTCAACGTGGAGTGATTACCGGCGGGGCTTCCACACCACCAGCGCGGTGCTCTTCGGCATGACCGCCAGATCGCGCCGCGGCCCGGCGCGCAATGACTCCAACTCCCGGGCCATCTCCTGCAGCCGGGACTGCAGCGCCTCGACCTGATTGGTCAGCTCGATGATCCGCTTGATCCCGGCGAGGTTGACACCCTCGTCCTGGGACAGCCGCTGCACCTCGCGCAGCAACTCCACATCGCGTTCCGAATAGCGCCTTCCCCCACCGGAACTGCGCTGCGGACTGACCAGGCCGAGCCGGTCGTAGGTGCGCAGCGTCTGCGCGTGCATACCGGCCAACTCGGCGGCCACCGAGATCAGGAACGTCCGCGATTCCCGCGAGTCGCCGGCACTCATGCCCGGTTACCCACCCATCCGGTTCGCGGGTCGAACCCGCTGGACCGTTCGGCGGCGGCGTAGGCCTCCAGCGCTTCCAGCGCCGACCCCTCCAGGTTCGGCGGCACCGCGACCTTGACGGTCACGAGCAGGTCGCCGTGGCCACCGCTGCGCTTGGGCACACCGCGCCCGCGGACCCGCAGGATGCGGCCGTCGGCGGTGCCCTTGGGCACCCGCACCCCGACCTTGCCCTCCAACGTGGGCACCGAAAGCGTTGTACCGAGGGCCAACTCGGTGAAGCTCACCGGCACGGTCACGGTCAGGTCGTCGCCGTCGCGGCCGAACACCTTGTCCGGCCGCACGTGCACGGTGACGTACAGGTCGCCCGACGGGGCGCCCCGCAACCCGGCCTCACCCTGGCCGGCCAGGCGGATGCGCTGGCCGTCCTCGACGCCCGGAGGGATCCGCACGTTGATGGTGCGGGTTCGGGTGGTGACACCGGTGCCCCGGCATTCGTCGCAGGGATGCTCGATGATCGAGCCGCTGCCACGACAGTCGGTGCACGGCTCGGAGAACCCGAACGCGCCCTGGTTGCGGTTGATCACCCCGGAGCCGTTACAGGTCGCGCAGACCTTCGGGCTGGTGCCGGGGCGCGCCCCGCTGCCGTGGCAGTTGGTGCACGGCGCCGGGCTGGTGAGCCGCAGCGGCATGGCGACACCCTTGGTCGCCTCGAGGAAGTCGAGGTCGGTCTCGGTCTCGAGGTCCTTGCCGCGGCGCGGCCGACTGGGGCGCGGCTGCGCGCCCCTTCCGAACAGCCCGCCGAACAGGTCGCCGATGTTGGCCCCGCCGTCCTGCCCGGCCTGGCCGAACAGGTCGTTGAGGTTGAACCCGCCGCTGCCGTCGTCGTAGACGGTGTAGTCGCCGCCCCCGCCGCCGCCGTTGAAGCGGCGGCCGAAACCACCGCCGCCGGCGAACAGCCGCCGGGTCTCGTCGTATTCCTTGCGCTTGGCCGGGTCGGTCAGCACATCGCGGGCCTCGCCGACCTCCTTGTAGCGCTCGTCGGCGACCTTGTTGTCGGGGTTGCGGTCGGGGTGGTTCTCGGCGAGCAGCTTGCGGGCGACCCGCTTGATCTCGTCCTCGCTGGCGTCAGAGGAGACGCCGAGCACCTTGTAGAAGTCCTTCTCGACCCATTCTCGTTGAACCATGCCGCGTCACCTCCTCACCATTGTCGCGGTTACGAATCTGATTCTGCGTTCTGCGAGCCGGATTGCTCACCGTTGGCGGGCGTGTCGGACTCGGCCGACGCATCGTCGACGGTGTCGACCACGCCCACGAGCGCGTGCCGCAGCACCTGGTCGCCGAGCTTGTAGCCCTGGCGCATGACGGTGCCGATCACCGGCTTGGAGCCGTCGCCCTCGTGCTGCACCGCTTCGTGCAGCGACGGGTCGAACTCGTCACCCTCGGCGCCGAACGCCGTCAGGCCCAGCCCGGTCAGCGCGGCGGTCAGCTTGTCGGCCACCGACTTCAGCGGACCGCTCTCCAGGTCGCCGTGGGCGCGGGCCCGGTCGAGGTCGTCGAGCACGGTGAGCAACTGGCCCACCACGACGGCCTTGGCCCGGTCGGCGGCCACCTGCTGGTCACGCAGCGCGCGCTTGCGGTAGTTGGCGAAGTCGGCCTGCACGCGCTGCAGGTCCGCGGTCAGCTCGGCAACCTGGTCCGCCGACTCGCCGGCCGCCGCGGACGCCCCCGGCGCCGGCCCACTGGGGGCCGGCCCGGAGGCCGTCTCGCGCACTTCCCCGGTCTGGGGATCGATCCGGCGCTTGTCGGTGACGGTTACCGGTTCCTCCGGTTCGCCGTTCACGGGTGGGGTCACTTGTTCTCCTGATCGTCCTCGACGACCTCGGCGTCCACCACATCGTCATTCGACGATCCGCCCGAGTCACCGCCACCGGCGGCCTGCTCGGCCTGGGTCGCCTCGTAGATCGCCTGGCCCAGGGCCTGGCTCTCGACGCCCAGCTTCTCCATCGCGGACTTGATCGCCCCGATGTCGGTTCCCTCGAGCGCCGTCTTCGCCTCGGCGATCGCGCCGTCGACCTTGGCCAGGGTGTCCTCGGGGACCTTCGATCCGCCCTCGGCCTCGCGCTGATCCTTGACGAACTTCTCCGTCTGGTAGACCAGCGACTCGGCCTGGTTGCGGACGTCGGCCTCCTCGCGACGCTTCCGGTCCTCGTCGGCGTGCGCCTCAGCGTCCTTGATCATCCGGTCGATCTCCTCCTTGGACAGGCCGGAGCCCTCCTGGATCTTGATCGTGTTCTCCTTGCCGGTGCCCTTGTCCTTGGCGGTGACGTGCACGATGCCGTTGGCGTCGATGTCGAAGGTCACCTCGATCTGGGGCACGCCGCGCGGAGCCGGCGGGATACCGGTCAACTCGAAGCTGCCGAGCAACTTGTTGTGCGAAGCGATCTCGCGCTCACCCTGATAAACCTGGATCTGCACCGACGGCTGGTTGTCGTCGGCGGTGGTGAAGGTCTCCGACCGCTTGGTCGGGATCGTGGTGTTGCGCTCGATCAGCTTGGTCATCACGCCGCCCTTGGTCTCGATGCCCAGCGACAGCGGGGTGACATCGAGCAGCAGGACGTCCTTGACCTCGCCCTTGAGCACGCCGGCCTGCAGGGCCGCGCCCACCGCGACGACCTCGTCGGGGTTGACGCCCTTGTTGGGCTCCTTGCCGCCGGTGAGCTCCTTGACCAGTTCGGTCACCGCGGGCATGCGGGTGGAACCACCCACCAGCACGACGTGGTCGATATCGGCCACCGAGATACCGGCGTCCTTGATGACCTGCTGGAACGGCTGACGGGTGCGGTCCAGCAGATCCTGGGTGATCTTCTGGAACTCCGAGCGGGTCAGCTGCTCGTCGAGGAACAGCGGGTTCTTGTCCGCGTCCACGGTGATGTAGGGCAGGTTGATCGAGGTGCTCTGCGAACTCGAGAGCTCGATCTTGGCCTTCTCGGCCGCTTCCCGCAGCCGCTGCATCGCCATCTTGTCCTTGGTCAGGTCGATGCCCGCGGAGGCCTTGAACTTGTCAACCAGCCATTCGACGATGCGGTCGTCCCAGTCGTCGCCACCGAGGTGGTTGTCGCCCGAGGTCGCGCGGACCTCGACGACGCCGTCGCCGATCTCCAGCAACGAGACGTCGAACGTGCCGCCACCGAGGTCGAAGACCAGGATGGTCTGTTCCTTGCTGCCCTTGTCCAGGCCGTAGGCCAGGGCCGCGGCGGTGGGTTCGTTGACGATGCGCAGCACGTTCAGGCCGGCGATCTGGCCGGCCTCCTTGGTGGCCTGGCGCTGGGCGTCGTTGAAGTAGGCGGGCACGGTGATGACCGCGTCGGCGATGTCCTCGCCGAGGTAGCTTTCCGCATCGCGCTTCAGCTTCTGCAGAATGCGGGCGCTGATCTCCTGCGCGGTGTAGTCCTTGCCGTCGATCTCGACGGACCAGTCGGTGCCCATGTGCCGCTTGACCGAACGGATGGTCCGGTCGACGTTGGTCACCGCCTGGTTCTTGGCGGGCTGGCCGACCAGCACTTCGCCGTTGCGTGCAAAGGCAACCACCGACGGCGTGGTGCGGGAGCCTTCGGAGTTCGCGACCACAACCGGATCGCCACCTTCCAGTACCGCAACGACGGAGTTGGTGGTCCCGAGGTCGATGCCGACCGCACGAGCCATGTTTGTTTCCTCCTGAATAGACGTATCTGGTCTGAGCGGACCAGGCTCAAGTCTGCGCTTGGCGACAGTCTCCTGTCAACTCAGAGTTGAGCCTGATGCACTCAAGTGTCGAATGTGTCAACGGGACGTCGGCCGGCTTTGTTCCCGGTCGGGCCCGAATGGCCGATTTCCAGGTCAGTCGCGGTTCACACCGTGCGATCCCGGCAACCGACTCAGCGCATGCGCGGCATGTGCATAAACGCCTCGTGCGCCAGGAACGCACCCACACCCAGGAGTAAGGCGGCGGTGATCCACCGGCCGTGTTCCTTCATGATCCGTTCGTAGGCGTCCTTGATGCGGGCCGAGGCCCCCGGGCGCACCGTCTCGATCACCGCCGGCGCAAGCGCCGGTACCAGCGAGATCACCGCGAAGACGACGATGCCGAGGGTGCGTTCGGCATGATCGCTGATCTGCAGTATCTGGTGGCCCGCGGCGATGGCGATCGGGAAGACCTTGGGGTGCAGGCCGCAGATGGCGAAGCCGGCCAGCGCCGCGCGGGTAATGCGCTGCCGCACCGGCAGATCGGTCTTGGGGTCGAGGCTGTGCATCAGCTTCGGGAAGTGTTGGCTGAGCGAGGTGCGCAGTCTGCCGGGATGGTGGTCGGCCTTGGTGACGTCGGGGATCGGCTTGTGGCGAATTGCGTTCATCGCCCGGTAGAGCCCGATGACCAACAACGCTCCGGCAATCACGATCCGGACGACGAACCCGGGCCAGGAGGTGTGGTCGGCATGCGGGGCGCTCACGACGCCCGACGCGTGTGCGATCCACAGGCCGATGCTGGTGGCGAAGGTGATGCCCAGGACTGCGCCGATGGCGAAGGCGTATGCGGCCTCGCGGGGCACCTTCTTGTCGCTGGACAGGACGAGGCCGAGCACCAGGGTCTCCGGGCTGAACAGAATGGCCAGCGCGAGGGTGGCGAGCACGACAAAGTGCGAGCTCATTGCTGTGACCTCCTTCCGATGGATTCATACCAGCGCTGTCGGCGTTCGCGGCGAAGACCCGCAATGACGCCCCGATTACCGAGACAGTGATACCCGGCGGGGTATACATTTACGGCGACGATAAAGCAGTCGGGAAAGTGAGGCCTACCAATGACGAAGAACATGGGCACGGTTGACCGGGTCATCCGCATTCTGGTGGCCGCCGCCGTCCTGGTGCTCTATCTGACCCACGCGATATCGGGTCCGGTCGCGATCGTCCTCGGCGTCGTCGCCGTGGTCTTCGCGCTGACCAGCTTCGTGGGCGTGTGTCCGGCCTACCTGCCGTTCAAGCTCTCCACGGCCGGTAAGAAGTAGCCCTCAGCCGAGCAGGCTGTCCACGAACGCCTCGGTGCCCTGCTTCCACGCGATGACGAAGTTGCCGACGTCGTCGCGGCTGATGTCGAGCACCGGGCAGAACCGGCTCTCGCCCTCCGGGGTGAAGAAGTGCGGGGAGCCGATCACCCCGCGGGTGCGGCCCTCGTCCCAGTCGGACTGAACGGCCCGCGACGTGGCCGCGGCGTCCAGCGGCTCCAGGTCGAATCGGGCCGCGATCGGCGCCACCACCTCGGGCCTGCCCACATCGAGTCCGCGCTCGAACACCGCGTCGCGCAGCGCCATGCCGACCTCCTCGACCAGGACCGGATCGCCGGTGCGGGCCGCGGCGGCGGCCAACGCGAACGCGACCATTGAGGTGCCCGGAAAGGTGTCGACGGCGAAGCCGGCGAACAGGTCGGGACGCACCGACTCGCGCAGCGCAGTGACTTCGGCGCCGATGTGGTGCGCGTCAAGCGGCTGGCCGTTGATGAGCTCCAGCGGCCAGGCCCGGATCCGCAGCCGCGGCTCGGTACGCCCCAGCGCGGTGCGCCGGTCGATCAGGGTGTGCAGACCCGCATGGGTGAACGGGCACAGGACATCGGCGAAGACCTCGACGGTGCGCATGGCGTGAGGGTACTAGCGGGCCGCGGTGGCGGCGACAATCCGTTGCGCCACCTCGCCGTACCGTTCGAAGCGATCCTCGCTCGCACTCGCCGCGTTGTACATCGCGATTCGCTCCGCGACACCCCCGTACTTGGCGATCAACGCGTCGGCCAGGCCGTCCCACGTCGCCTCGGTGGCGAAGACGGCGATGTGCTCGTCGGTGATCTGGGCGGCCATCCCCTTGAGGTCACCGGCCTTCTGCTTCTCCCTGATCCGTGCGGTGGTGCCCTCGAAACCCGCCTCGTCCCAGATGAACGCGTAGTTGGGGGTGCTTCCGTAGAAGCTCATCTGGAACCGGACGAACTCCCGGTCGGCGTCGCGTTCCTCGTCGGTGTCGCCGGCGATCGTCAGCACCGGCACGATCAGCGCGATGTTCGACGGTGACCGGCCCGACTTCGCCGCTCCCTCGGCCACTTTGGGGATCACGTGGCGTTCGATGTAGCCCGGTTCGCCGATCGGGTGCACGTGGACGCCGTCGGCCACCTCACCGGCCATCCGCAACATCCACGGATTGACCGCGGCGATGTCGACCTTGGGGTCGGGCGCGTCGATGGGACCCGCGCTCCACTGCGGCGTGATGAAGTCCAGGTCGTAGAACTCGCCGTGGTGGTCGAGCCGTCCCGAGCGGAACGCGGTGAAGCAGGCCTTCACGGCGAGCACGTAGTCGCGAAGGCGGGGTCCGGGACGCTCGAACGCCGAGCCGTAGCGGCGCACCACGTGGGTGCGCACCTGGGTGCCGAGCCCGAGCCGGAACTTCCCGCCGGTCGCCTCCTGCAACTCCCACGCGGTCGCCGCGGTGACGAACGGGCTGCGCGGGAAGGCCACCGCGACACCGGTGGAGAGTTCCAGACCGGGTGCGGCCTGTGAAGCCACCGCGGCGTTGAGGTACGGGGTGCGTCCGGTCTCAGTGAACAGCAGACCGGAGAAACCGGCCTGCTGGGTTCGCCCGGCCAGTCCGCCGATCCGGGCCAGCGGCAGCGCGGTGGTCATCACGTCGACATACACGCTCGGCACCTTACGCCGGACCGGATGCGGGGCGATCGCCTCGCTGGGCCATACTCGCCGGATGGGTACCTACGCCGTCACCGGCTCGGCCTCCGGGATGGGGCAGGCGGTCGCACAGAAGCTCCGGGCCAATGGCCACACCGTGATCGGCGTCGACATCAAGGAGGCCGATGTCGTCGCCGACCTGTCCACGCCGGCCGGGCGGCGCGCGGCCGCCGAGGGGGTGTTGGCCGCCAGCGACCGCACCCTCACCGGGGCGGTACTGGCCGCCGGTCTCGGCCCGGGTGTCGGCGCCGAACGGCCGCGCCTGATCACCGAGGTCAACTACTTCGGCGTCGTCGAGCTGCTGGAGGCCTGGCGGCCCGCCCTCGCCGATGGCGACCGGGCGAAAGTGGTGGTGTTCTCCAGCAACTCGACCACCACCATGCCCGCGGTGCCGGGCCGCGCGGTGCGGGCCCTGCTGGCCGGAGATGCCGACAAGGCGCTGCGCTCCTACCGGCTGTTCGGCCGCAACGCCTCGGCGATGGCCTACGGCGCGTCCAAGATCGCGGTCAGCCGCTGGCTGCGCCGCAACGCCGTGACAAGGGATTGGGCCGGCGCCGGAATACGGCTGAACGCACTGGCCCCAGGCGCCATCCTCACCCCGCTGCTGGAGGAGGGCCTCGCCTCGCCGCAGGACGCCAAGTCCATCAACGCGTTCCCGGTACCCATCGGCGGCTTCGGCGATCCCGGCGAGCTGGCCGACTGGGTGCTGTTCATGCTGTCCGACTCAGCGGATTTCCTCTGCGGCAGCATCGTTTTCGTCGACGGCGGCTCCGATGCCTACTTCCGCGCCGACGACTGGCCCCGGCCGGTCCCGGCCCGGCGCCTGGTGTCCTACCTGTGGCGGATGAAGCGGTTCAAGGGTTTCGGGGCAGGCCGATGACGGTGCGGCCAGCGGCGCGCCTCGCCGGCATCGTCGCGATCACACTCGGGGTGCTCGGGTGCAGTGGCGGCACCAACCCGCCCGCCGGTCCGGCCCCGCAGATCAAGACCGTCACCGTCTCCTATGACGACCTGCTGAACCAGAAGCGGGTCACCCGCGCGGTGACCCTGGCGACCGGCGACACCCTGCGAATCTCGCTTGCCTCCAACGCCTCCACCGGCTACCAGTGGGCGCCGCAGGCGCAGATCAGCGACGGCCGGGTGCTGTCGCAGACCGGGCATGAAACCGTGTCCGCCGACGGACCGCCGGGGTCCGCGGGGGCCGAGGTGTGGACCCTGCGCGCGCTGACCCCCGGCGCGGCCACCCTCACCATGACCTACGGCCAGCCCTGGCCCGGCGGCGCCAAGGACGCTTGGACGTTCACCGCCCAGGTCACCGTCCGCTGACTCAGGGGCGCATCTGGTAGGCGCCGTCGAAGGCCCGCACCTGCTGCCACACCCGATCGAAGCGCTCGGTGTCGGTGACCGGCTTGCGCACCGCAGCCACCGCCCATTCCTGTTGCGCTGCGGTCGAACCCGACTTGCCATGCAGGGTGACCGCGTACCCGGAGAAGTCGCGGACCTGCACATCGAAGATCTGGTCGACGAGGTCGTCGGCCACGCCGAGTAGCTCGGCCTGCTCAAGGATCAGCTGGCCGTAGACGACCAGGGTGAACAGGTGGCCCACGACCAGCATGAAATCGAGGTCCTTCTGCTGTTCGGCGTCCGGTGCGGCGGTGACGAGCAATTCGCGCAGCGCCCGGGCCTGCTCGTAGAAGCGTGCGACGTTGGGAATGTGGGCGCACCTCTCGTAGGGCGCGGTCCAGTCGGCGAACTGCACCTTCGAGGCTCCCCGCGCCGGGCCCTGCGCCCAGAAGAAGACGTCGTCGGCCGCATCGTCGCGGGTACCGATCTCGGGGTACTCCGCCGGACTGAACAGATAGTTGGGCATGAACTTCAGGATCTGCGCGACGTTGACGTGCACGGTGCCCTCCAGCCGGGGCAGCGCGCCGATCAGGCGCGCGACCTCAGCGAAGTACGTGTTGCGTTCGAAGCCCTTGGCGGCCAGCACATCCCACAACAGGACGACGACCTTCTCCCCCTCCGAGGTCACCTTCGACTTGGTGACGGGGTTGAACAGCAGGTAGCGCCGGTCATCGAGGCTCGCGCTGCGGAAGTAGTCGATGGCCCGATCACTGAACAGCTTCATCGCCGCCAGCCGCACATAGGCCTCGACGAAACTGGCTCGCACGTGCGGGAAGTCGGTGACCGGGTTGCCATAGAGGATGCGATTGTTGGCGTGGTTGATCGCCTCGTAGAAGGCGTGCTCGCACATTCCGATCGACGCCGTGCACAGGTTGAACTTGCCGACGTTGACGGTGTTGAGCGCGACGGAGAAGGCGTCCGGACCGGTGCACAGGATGTCCTCCTCGCGCACCGGGTAGTCGTCGAGCCGGAAGTTGCTGACGTACATCTGGCCGTGCACGACATTGCCGATCAGGTGGTAGGAGGGGTGCGCGCTGTCGGCCACGAACCACACGTAGCCGTCGGCGCCGTCGACGTCGGCGCGGCGGGAGAACACCGAAACCATCCCGGCCACATTTCCGTTGCCGATGTAGTACTTCTCGCCCGAGGCGCGGAACACCACACCCTCTTCGTCGTCGGCGCCGGCGGGGGTCAGGATCAGGTCGGTGTTGTAGATGTCGGCCCCGTGCTCGCGCTCCGACAGCGCGAACGCCATCACCCCGCCCGCCTCGAGCTGGCCGGCGGCCCGCTCCTTGGCCTTGATGTTGTCGCTCTGCCAGATCGGGCCCAGCCCGAGGATGGTGACCTGCTCGGCGTACCAGTAGGCCAGCCCGTAGAAACCGAGGATCTCGCTGAGCGCGGCGTTCCGCGAGGTGTCCCAGCGCTTGTTGTCGTCACCGATGCCGTACTCCGACGGGGTCAGGAAGGTGGCGAAGATCCGCTCCTTGCCGATGAAGTCCAGGAAGTCCGATACCCACTCCGCGTCCAGGTCGTCCTGCAGCAACCGAGCCTTGCCGCGGGACTCGAACCAGTCGATCAGGGCGCGCAGCTGTCGCCGGGTCTCGGGGTCGAAATGCGGCGGGTCATAGGTGTTCGGGTTGAACAACAATCCGCTGGAATTCGCCCTGGGGTTCGCCATGGTGGCCCTTTCGTCGTTCCGTCGAATCTAGCGCGCCCGCCGGGGCGAGAATCAGGTTCACCGGCAAGCTCACCGACCCCGATCAGCGAGTCACTCGAGTCACTTCCGCCACGGCGTGCGTACCCTGGCTGGCGTGCGCATATCCAACGCCGTGCGGATCAGTGTGGCGGCGGCCTCGCTGGTCGTCGCCGCCGGGGCCGCCGGCTGCAGCGACACCGTCGACGGCCGGGCGATCTGCATCGGCTGCGGCCCGACCGAGCCGGGGCTGCCCAACCCGACGCCGCCGACCACCTCGACGCCCAGCGGCCCGACCCTGGACCCCAGCGAGAGCGGCTACGTCTACATCCAGACCAAGTCCGGCCTGACCCGCTGCCAACTCAACACGGCGTCGGTGGGTTGCGAGGCGCCGTTCGAGAATCCGCCGGAACTCAACGGCGAACCCGCCAACGGTGTCGAGGTGACCGCCGACGGCAGCGTGCGCTGGCTGGTCGGCAACCTCGGCGACATCCCGGCCACCACGCTGGATTACTCCACCTACCACGCGGTGGGGTGGACGATCGAGGCCACCAACGACGGAACCCGGTTCACCAACGACGGAACCGGCCACGGCATGTTCGTCAGCATCGAGAAGGTCGAGATCTTCTAGGCTGGCGAGGGTGGACTTCCGCGTTTTCGTCGAACCCCAGCAGGGCGCCGGCTACGAGCAGCAGCTCACCGTCGCCAAGGCCGCCGAATCCCTCGGCTACTCAGCCTTTTTCCGTTCCGATCACTACGTCGCCATGAGCGGTGACGGGATGCCCGGCCCCACCGACTCGTGGGTCACGCTGGCCGGGATCGCCCGCGAGACGACATCGATCCGGCTCGGAACACTGGTGACCTCGGCGACGTTTCGCCACCCCGGCCCGCTGGCGATCTCGGTGGCGCAGGTCGACGCGATGAGTGACGGGCGGGTGGAGTTGGGCATCGGCGCGGGCTGGTTCGAGAAGGAGCACCTGGCCTACGCCATCCCCTTCCCGCCGCTCGGGGAGCGGTTCGAGCGGCTGACCGAGCAACTGGAGATCATCACCGGCCTGATGGGCTCGCCGGCCGGTGAGACGTTCGACTACACCGGCCGGCACTACACCGTCAAAGACTCGCCGGCGCTGCCCAAACCGGTGCAGCGGCCGCATCCCCCGATCATCATCGGCGGTCACGGCGCCACCCGGACACCCGCGCTGGCCGCGCGCTTCGCCGCCGAGTTCAACGTCCCGTTCGCCGGACTGGACGTGGTGGCGACCCAGTACGCCCGGGTGCGTGCCGCCGCGGAGAAGGCGGGCCGCGACCCCGGCGACATCACGTACTCCGCCTCGTTCGTGGTGTGCGCCGGGCGCGATGACGCAGAGATCCGGCGCCGGGCCGGCGCGATCTCCCGCGAGGTGGACGAGCTCCGCACCAACACGCCGTTGGTGGGTACGCCAGCCGAGATCGTGGACCGGCTGGGCCCCTTCGTCCAGGCCGGGGTGCAGCGGGTGTACCTGCAGGTGCTCGATCTCGCCGACCTCGACCACGTGGAGTTGTTCGCCAACGAGGTCGTCGGCCAACTCCGCTGATCATTAGGATCCGTAGCCGTGGCGAAGTTCGACCCGGCCGGCTACTCCGCCGATGACGTCGACGACCCCACCGATCCGCCCACCGACCCCAGCTTCGATCCGTTCGCGCCGGAGGCGTTCTGGTTGCCCGAACGCCCCTGGTACCGCAGGAAGCCGGCCATGGCCGCGTTGCTGGCCATCGCCGCCGCGGTGGTGGCGATCATCGTCGCGGCGGTGCTCCTGGTCGCTCTGGAATCACCCCGGTCCGACCGCACTCCCACCGGTCCGTCGACGACCGCCACCTCGGCACCGAGCAGGCCGACCACCAGCGAGCCGAGCGCGACAGCGCCGACGACGACGCCGATGACCGGCGTGAGCCCGACCGAGCCGCCGCCACCGCCGCCACCGCCGCCGAGCGAGGAGCCGGCACCGCCGCCGGCGGACACCGGTGGCGCGGTGGCGCCGCCGCCTCGCCGGCCGCAGAACGACCGCCCGAACATCACCACGCCGGTGACGAGGCCGCCGGACATCAGCGTGCGACCCACGCACCGCCCCGCCTTCCCCGATTCGGGCGGCTGAGGCGCGGCACTACTATCGGAAGCCGTGGCGCGTAACGGTTCCCCCGACGACCCGAACAACTACTCCGACAGTGAGCCCACCCAGTACGCGAACTACGGCGGCACCGGTGGGGAGGCGTACAGCGAGGTCGAACCCGCCGTCGCGTTCGGGCCGCCGACCGGCTATGAGACCGGGCCCGGGTCCTATCCGCCGGAGCCACCGACACCCTGGTACCGCAAGCCGGCGGGTCTGGTCGGGCTCGGAGTGCTGACCGCGGGCGTGCTCGCGCTGCTGGTCTACGCGATCGTCAAATTCACCGCGAACGACGCCACCAGCCCCACCCTCACCTCCACCACGTCGCCGACGACGTCGGGGGTGGCGCCGTCGTCGTCCGTCGCCCCGGTTCCCGGCGAGACCACCCAGACCGTCACCGAATCGCCGACCACCACCTCCGCCGCTCCGAGCACCACCAGCGAGGCGCCGACCACCACGACCACCACCGCGCCGCCGTCGACGAGCACCAGTACCAGTACGAGCACCAGCACCACGGTCAGCACCAGCGTCAGCACGTCGGTCAGCACCGTCACCGAGACCGTCACAACCACGCAGCGGCTGATCCCGACGCTCTTCCCGCGGCCCGGCCAGTAGCGGGCTCAGTACCCCCGCGCGGCGTACTGGGCCACCAAGGCCTCGGCGCTGCGCACCGCGGCGCGGCATGCCCTGGTGGTGAACGGATCGTTGAGTGGATGCTCGGCGCGGCGTCGCCAGCGCTGTGCCGCGGCGAACGCCGCCCGAGGGCCGTCGTAGGGCGCGTCCGGCGTCAAGCCCAGCCTGCTGGCCGGATCGGTGCCGACACCGCCGATGATACGTCGCAGCGAAGCGATCTCGTCGTCGGTCAATGTGGTTGACCGCGAATGCAACTGGCTCAGCAGCCGGAGCTCCTCGAACGCGTAGGTGTCGGCGAGCAGCGGATCGATGTCGGCGCTGATCCGGGGTGTCGCCGCGATGGGATGCGCCTCGACGAACCGGCGCAGCGACAGCAGCGCGGTGTGTGCCTTGAGCAACTCGGACCGTTGGGCGAACTGCTGGTCGATCACGTCGCGCAGGGCGACCAGCCCGCTGCGCTCCAGCAGTTCGTCGGCCAGCGTCACCGAATCGCCCACGCCGGAAAGAATTGCGGCGATCGAGATCCGGATGCCGAACATGCCGAACCGATCGAGCAGTTGGGCGCGGGTCTGCGCATCGACCGGCAGGGCGCTGTCCGCCCGGACGAAGCGGTCCACGCTCAGCATCGCCTTGTTCAGTTCGGCCGGGTCCACCCCGGCGAGCTTCTCCAGCGCCGCGAACTCACTCTGCCGCAGGGTGCGCGCGGTCAGGGCGAGCAGACCGGACACCGGCACCACCGCCTGGCAGATACCGGTCCGGTCGAGTTCGGTGGTGAAGCGGTTCGCGACGTCGTTGGCCGACATCATCGCGTCGAGTCGCCCCGCGCCGATCTCGTCGGCCCGCGACGCCACCCCGATCACCCCGAGCGCGCCGGCCGATCCGCCGACCAGCTCCCCGATCATCTTGAGCAGCGCGATGTCGGCGGCGTTGAGGGTGCGCAGCAGGAACACCACGGCATCCACCCGGGGCACGCCGTCGTCGGGCACCAGCAGCCGCAGCGTGCGCGCGGAAACATCCCGGGACAGCGACGACGTGCCCGGGGTGTCGATGATCGTGGCGTCGATCAGTTCCGCCGCCGGCCACTCGACGTCGAGGTCGACGATGTCGTTCGGGTCCAACCCGCCGAATTCGAAGGTGAGGCCCCGTTCGCGGGCGATCGGGACGTTGGAGCGGCGACCGCCGACGTGGTTGGCGGTGACCTTCGGGGTGGGGCCGTGCCGGAACCAGGTGACGATGCGGGTGGCCTCGGTGGCGTCGGTGGGGGCGATGTTCTCCCCCACCAACGCATTCACCAGTGTGGACTTGCCGGCCTTGAGGGTGCCGGCCAGGGCGATCCGGATCGGCTGGTTGAGCCGGGCGGCGATGCGGTCCAGTTCGTTGAACACATCGGGACGTTCGCGGTAGGCGGGCTCGGCCCGATAGGCGCGTTGCGTGCCGCCGAGTATCGCGCGTACCTGATCGGTCGTGCTCATTGCTGGCCGAGTCTACGGTCCGGCGCCGTGGCGCCGGGACGGCTAGTATCTGCCGCCATGGCCCCGGACAACGAGCCGTGGTACCGATCCTCGGCGGCCACCCTGGCCGCGGGCCTGATCGGGCTGGCGCTGGTCGCGGGGTTGGTGATCGCGGTGGTGCAGATGTCGAGCCGGTGGGACACCACCACCTCCGACATTGTCGTTCCACCGGGCACCCATGTGCCCGAGGCTCCCCACGTCATGGCCACCACCCCCACCTCATCGAGGTCCTACACCACCAGCGTGCAGCTCTCGACGACCGACATCGGCCTACCCCTGGAGGTGCCGTCGAGCACCACCACCACGTCGTCCGGTTCCGAATCGCCGATCCCGTCGATTGTCACGCCGACGTCGACGAACGCCGTCGCACCGACGTTCCCCGGTTCGTTCCCCAGCCGCGTCACCCACCCGCCGGGCCCGCGTCAGGCGCCCGGACGGCCCTCCCGTTGAGCCGACGGGATCAACAGCTTGTCGGCGTTGTCGAGGACCTGGGTCAGGATGTTGTGCTGGCGCTCGAGTTCACGAATCCGGTTGTTGCGCTCGGTCTCCTCCATGCGGGCCGCGGCGATCGTGGACTGCAGTGACTCGTTGAGCGAGCGGGTGGTCTGGTTGGCGATCTCGCGATAGTGGTCGCGAAGTTGGCGCTGCACGTTCTTTAGCCGGTCCCGGGATTCCTTGGTGACCACGAACAGCACGTCGTCGATGAAGCGGCGCAGGTTGGTCTTGGCCTCGTTGCGCACCCGCATCATGCGGTTCTCCATGTCCTCCTTGTAGGCCTTGCGGCCCAGCAGCAGGCCCGCCCCCAGGGACAGCGGGTTGAACATGCCCAGGCCTGCCACCGAGGTGAGCATTCCGAACATCAGCACACCGCCGTAGGAGCCGCGCATGCTGGTGATCACCTTGTGCCCCTTGCCGATCGGCTTGGACTCCAACCGGGCCAGTGACTTCAGCCGGCCCACCCCGGCGCGCATCTCCCGCGCGCTGACCTCCGGCATGTCCACCACCTCCAGGCCGGCCTCCACGAAGGTGCGGGCCACCTCCTGGGCGAGTGCCTCGGCGCGCTGATAGGCCCACACGAAGTTGTCGCCGACGGCGGTGGCCACCGCGTCCTCGACCTCGGCGCCGATCTCGGCCCAATGCTGGGTCGGGTCGCAGGAGTCGATGACCTGCTCGCTGTGCTGGGTGATGGCCCGGAACCGGGCGCGCAGGTCATGGTCGACGTCGGCGGTCAGATCGGCGATGCCGTCGTTGAGGACCTGCTGCCACAGTGCGGTCTGCTGCAGCGCATCCTGGGCCTCGGCCTTGCGCCGTTCGAGGTCCTCGGTGAGCCGCCGGGCCTGGTCGGGATCGTTGAGCGCGGCCAGCTCCGATCCGACCGACAGGCTCAGATGCTCTGCCGCCGAACGGATTTCGTCGATCACATGATCGCGCACCCGGTCGTTCTCGCGGGAGAGCACCTTCTCGGAGAGGAACTTCACGATCGCCGGGAAGTTGGACTCCTCGTTGAGTTCGGAGTCGTTGAGCTGAATCGCGTGGCTGCGCAGCAGTGCCGAGGCCGGGATGATCGGCAGGTTCAGCCCGGCGCGGCGCAGGTGCGCGGTGTTGGTCTCGACGATCTGGCGCCAGAACGGATACAGGTCGGTCTTCGTCGCGATCACCGCGCCGACCGGGCAGATCTCGTGAGCCTGCCCGATGAACCGCAATTCCGGTTCGGTGAACTCCTGGCTGGTGTCGCTGACCATCAGCAGCGCGTCGGCATCGGGCAGCAACCCGAGGGTGGACGACAGGTGCGGTTGGCCGTGCCCACCGACGCCCGGCGTGTCGATGAAGGCCAGGCCGCCCTTCAGCAGCGGGCTGGGCGCACCGACCTCCACCCGCAGCACCTCGCGGCCCCCGGCCTGCGGCGCGCGCCGCAGGTCGTGGCGGATGTCGGCGACCGGGATGTCGATGGTGTGCGGCGGCACGTCGTCTCCGGCGGAGACCACCAGCCGTGCGGCGGGCTGGTCGGCGTAGGTGACGATGGTGACCAGTGCGGTGGTCTCGTCGTCGCCGACGCGGGCCACCGGAACGTTCAGCAGCGAGTTCAGCAGCTGACTCTTGCCCTGCTTGAGCTGCCCGGCGATCACCACCCGGATCTGCGGGTCGGTGATGCGTTCGCGGGCCACCGCGAGCCGGGCGGCCAGGTCAGCGCGATCGTTGAGTTCGGCGATCGCGGCGGTGTGGTCGATCAGCTCGACGATCACCGGAACCCGGCGCGGGTTTGGTGCTGGATTCTGCGGCTGCGTCACATGCCCTCCCTTGCTCTAACACGGTATGCGTACGAAACGGTGGGGACCGTCACGCGGTCCCCACCGTCCGGCAGGCTCCCTAGAGGCCGGGCAGGTGATCGCCCGACGCCAGCGAGAGCTCGTGGCCGTTGTCGAGCCGGCTGTTCACCAGCGCGGTGTCGTGGCTGGTGTCGAACAGCGCGTGGCTCGAACTGTCATGCGTCGAGTTGTCGGCGACCGTGGTCTGGTGCACCGAGTCGTTCGAGTGGTCGGCCACCGTGGTGGTGGACGTGGTGGTCGACATGGTCTCGGTGGCGGTGTGCGTGGGTGTGCTCACCGAGTTGCCGCTGTTCGTCGCCGTGTGACCGTCGATCACGGTGATGCCACCACCGCCGGCGTTGCCGCCCGCGGTGCGACCGCCACCGATACCGATCAGGCTGTCGCCGCCGACGGCGCCGCCGCCGTTGCCACCGCGGGCGTCCACGTCGTGGAAGACCGGGCCGCCGTTGTCCTTGATCACGGTACTGCCGCCGGTCGCGGTGGTGCCGTTGTCGTCGACCTGCCCGTGGCCGATCGCGACGTTGGAGCCGGTACCGGCCCACACGTGACCGTTGTTGACGTCGTTGTTGTTGCCCAGCACGGCGCCGTCACCGCTGACGATGTCACCACTGTTGGCCCCGCCGACCACCACACCGCCGTTGGTGGCGGTGTTGCTGGTCTTGTCGCCCAGCGTGATGTCGCCGAAGCCGAGGTTGAACGCGCCCTGCTGGGCGTTGGCGCCGGCGTCCTGGCTGGGGCTCCACAGCGAGGTGTCGTTGTGGCTGGCCAGGTCGGTCTGCGGGGCGAACGTCGGCGACGGTGCGTAGATCGGGTCGAACGACGGCGCGTAGGCCGGTGCGAACCCGTACTGGTTGGCCACGGCGCGCTGCAGCCCGACGATCGGGTCACCGTCACCGAGCACCAGTCCCGGCACGGCGGTGGCCGCGACCGCGGACACCTGGGCGGCGGTCACACCGGCCAGACCGGCGTCCCGCAGCGACTGTTCGGGGGCCGCCACGAACGCGCGGGCGGCGTCCTCGCTGCGGAACAGGGCGAGGATCCAGTCGATCAGAGTGAGCATGTCGAACCCCTTCGGTGAGCTTGCTCGCCGGCCTGTCCGGCGATCTGCAACCACGCTATGGGTGCCGGACGGCCCCGGTAACGGGGCACGACCCCCTCCCTAATCGGCCCCTAGCGGGGCTGGCGGGGGTGGGCTGTTAGGGGATTAGGGGATGCCCTGGAACGACGCCGGAAACGGCCCAACCCCACGTCAAGCGACGCGGGGTTGGGTGACGGGGCTCAGAAGAGGTCGAAACCGGGATGCTCGGGGGCGGGATGGCCGTCGTCGAGTCCGGTGTGCTCCCAGCCGCCGTGGTCACCCCATTCGGGCTGGTGCTCAAGGGGCTGCTGGCCGAGGGGATCGTCGATCGGGTGCTCGAGGCCGGTGTCGGCCGCGTGGGCCGGCGCCCCGAACGGGTCCGGCGCGCCGGCGGCGTGCTCGGTGATCACGGACTGATCGGCCCCGGGTGGCAGGCCGATGACGCTGGTCAGGGCGCCGTGCGCGGCCGCGTGCTCGACGGGCGCGGACAGGTGCGCGTCGAACGCGTCGAAGGCGGCCGTCGCGGCACCGCTCGTCCAGACGTTGCCGTCGGCGCCGAGCGCAGGCGCCGCGGTCGACATCGAGTCGGTGACCATTGGAATCAGGTTGTTGACGTCGGCACTAGTCACGTCGGTGAGATGGGCGTCGGCGATGGCGCCGGCCGGGTCGGCGGCGTAGCGTGCGGCGGCGTCGGGGTCGCGAACCAGCGACAGCACGAAGTCGAGCAACGAATTGGCCATGTCACGCCTTCTCCCCTTGCAGCGATAGCACAGTGGAATCCCAGCTGTTGCCTATGAATGCTAGCCAGCGCCGCTGCCGCCGAGATCGGTGTCGAACCCACCCCGCGCTGCCAGCTGTTAGGGGATACGGCCTTAGGGGATTACGCGACATTAGGGGTTAGCTAGCCGGGTTCCGGCGGACTGCCGTTATCGTGAGGATCGACCGCTCGTGCGCACCGAGGAGGGATGTCCGACGTGAGTGAATCGCTGGGGTTGTCGATCGGGACCGCCAACCTGGTGGCCGCGCGCCCCGGCCGGGCGCCGGTGTCGCGCCGCGCGGTTCTGACGCTGTGGGACAACCGGCCCGCCGAGGTCGGCGTTCCCTCGCAGAACCCCGAATTGACCAGCCCCAACCTCACCGAGGCCGGCCTGGTGCTGCGCGGCTTCGTCGAGCGGGTCGGCGATCCGGTGCCACTGGTGGCCGCCGACGGTTCGCCGCACCGCGGCGAGGCGCTGGTCGCCGAGGCCCTGGGCGCGATGGCCCGCGCCATCCAGGACGGGGAAAACGACGGGCGGCCGCTGTCCACGGTCGTGGTCGCCGTCCCCGCCCACTGGGGCGCGGGGGTCGTCGGTGCGCTGCGCGGCGCGCTGCGCGCGGTGCCGGCGCTGTCGCCGAACGGGGTGCCGCCCATGTTGGTGTCGGATGCCACCACCGCGCTCGCCGCCTTGCAGGCCGACCCGGGCCTGCCCGCAAGCGGCGTGGTGGCGTTGTGCGATTTCGGCGCCAGCGGCACCGCCATCACGCTGGCCGACGCCGGCGCGAACCTGGCACCGATCGGCGACACCGTGCACTTTCCCGAGTTCTCCGGGGAACTGATCGACCAGGCCCTGCTGCAGCACGTCATGGCAGGTATCCGGGAGTCGGCCGACATCGATCCCGCGGGCACCGCGGCGGTCGGTTCGCTCACCCGGCTTCGGGAGGAGTGCCGGCTGGCCAAGGAACGGCTGTCCTCGGAGACGGCGACCGTGGTGCCGGCCGACTTACCGGGGTTCAACTCCGGAATCAGGGTCACCCGGGCCGAACTCGAGCAGCTGATGGCCGAACCCTTCGCGGGGTTCCTCGACGCCCTCGGGGATGCCCTGGAGCACAACAGGATTCCGGCGGTGAACCTCGCCGCTGTCGCAACGGTGGGCGGTGGCGCGGCGATACCGCTTGTCACGCAACGACTTTCCGAGGAACTTCGGGTCCCGGTGATCACCACGCCACACCCCGGACTCAACGCGTCGGTCGGCGCCGCGGTGATCGCGGCCCGCGGCGGCGAGCCGGATGCGCCGACCGGCATGGCGGTGGCTGCGGCCGACGCGCCCACGGGCCTGGCGCCGGCGGCGTGGGCGGCCGGGGCGGCGGGCGCGGCGGCGACGGAGTCGGCCACCGACGGTTCTCCGTCGGCGACGTTCCGGGCACTGGCCTGGTCGCAGGACGATGCGCCCGGCGACGAGCCGACACCGTATTCCGGGGAGGACTACACCTTCGACTACGCCCAGCAGACCGGCGCGCAGGGCATGACGGGTGCCGGGCCGATGGTGGAGTTCGACTCCCCGGATGCCGAGACCACATTGGTCGGCGCGGACGTACCGCCGTGGTATCGCCGCCCGCCACTGCTGTTCGGGCTGGCGGCGGTGGTGGCCGCGGTGGCGGTCGGCGGCCTGGCGATCACGCTGACGAGCGCAGACAGCACACCGTCGACGACCACGACCCGGGTGACCAAACCCGGTGAGCAGCCCAGCCAGGCCCCCACCTCGAATGTGGCTCCGCCACAGACGATCACCGTCACCGGCTCCGACGGCAGTCCGACGGTGTCGACGGTGACACCCACCCCCTCCACCACGACGACCACCGCGCCGACCACAACGACGACGACGCCGAGCACCACCACGACGACAACGACGACCACCACAACCACCACCACACCGCCGACCACCACGACGACGACCACGACGCCGCCGACCACCACGACCACCCGGCCGCCGACGACGACCACCACGACGGCCGCCCCGCCGACGACGACGGTCGCCCCGCCGACCACCACCGTCGCACCGCCGCCGACGACGACCCCGGCCGCGATCACCACCGTCGCGCCCACGCCGACGACCCAGGCGGTCGTGACCACCGTGCCGAAGCCGACGACGCAGGAACTTCTCACCGGCGCCACCGCGACACAGCCCCTGACCACCGTGCCGGTGGCCGGGGGTTGACGCCGGCCGTGGCCGATCCGGCGCCGGTTCAGCGCCTGTCGCCCGCCGCCACGGCGGCGATCGGCGCACTGGCGACTGGGCCGGTGAAGCTGGTGGTCACCGGCGGTGTCGGTACGGGCAAAAGCACCGTGCTGGCCGCGGTCCGCGACACGCTGCGCGAGGCGGGCACGCCGGTCGTCACCCGGGCCCCCCAATCCGGCGACCCGGCCGGGGCGGCCGTCGTCATCGACGACGCGCACCTACTCAGCGGAGACGAACTGGGCCGGCTCACCGAGCTGGCCGGCGAGCAGGACACCACACTGGTGATCGCGACCGAACCGCGCGACCAGGACGGCGACCTGCGGGCGCTCACCGTCGCGATCGAACGCCAGCGGCCCCGGCTCGCCCTGGGCCCGTTGACGGCCGGCGAGGCCGCACGGCTGCTGACCGACCCGTCCGGGCACCCGCCGCCCGCCGACCTGGTGGCCACCCTCATGACCGCCACCGGCGGCATCCCGGCCCTGGTGTCCGCGGTGATCGCCGCGCCGCGTCCGCACGCAGCCCCGGCGATCACCCAGGGCGCACTGTTCGCGCTCATCGAACGGCTGCGCCGCCTCGACGAGGCCGAGCTCGACGCCCTGCTGATCACCTCGCTGAGCTCCGAACTGGGTGCCGCCGACGTCGCCGCGGCACTCGGCGCACCGGTGGAGTCGGCGCGCGTGCTGGTCGACCGGGTCCGCGCCACCGGACTGGTCGAGCCCTCGCACCCGCCCCGGTTCCTGCGACAGGTGCACCGCGCCGTCGCGCAGATCGTCGGCACCGCCCGCCACCACGACCTGGAGTCGGCCCTGCTGCGGACGCAGGCCGAGATGTCCACGCTGTCAACCGAACTCGCGTTGCGGCTGGCCGAGCACGGTGTTCGGGACCCGCGGCTGGCCGATCTGCTGCGCCGCCACGCCGGCGCGGTGCGCGGCGATACCGCGCTCACGGTCCGGGTCTACCGCGCCGCGGTCGAGGCCGGCGCCACCGAGTTGCGGGCCCGGCTCGCCGACGCCCTCGGCGCCGCCGGCGACTGCGCCGCCGCGGCGGCCCTGGCCGACGACCTGCTCGGCTCCGACGACCCGGCCGAACGCGCCGCAGCCGTCCGGGTGGCCGCCGGTGTCGCGGCCCACGACGGCAACCTGACGCAGGCCGCCGAACTGTTCTCCTGGCTCGGCCCCGACTCCGACGCCGCGGTGAGCGCGGCCGCCGCGGTCGCATCGATCGGGACCGGCGACGCGGTGGCCGCGCGGGCGGCGTTGGCCACCGGCAACGGGGGCCCGCCCACCGCCGCCGCACGGGCCGCCCGCAGCCTGGCCGACGGGCTGCTGCTCACCTTGGAGAGCCCGTACCCGACCGCGGCGGCCAAGCTCGGGCAGGCCATGGCCGTCGACCATCCGGCCGGTGTGGTGATGCCCGACAGCGCCCCGGCGTTGATCACCCTCGCCGCCCTGCACGGCGGCGATCCGGTGCGGGCGCGCAGTGTGATCGGCAGGGCGGTGCGCGTGGGTGGCGTGGGCGGAGAGGCCCTGTTCGAGCACCGCCATCGGCTGCTGCTGGCCTGGGTGAAGATGCAGGACGGCCAGCTGTCCGCTGCGGGGGTCGACCTGCCGCCCGCCGATCGGCTGCACCGCCGGGACGCGCTGTGGGCCGCGGCCTTGCGTACCGCGCTCGCCCGCCGCGGCGGCGACCCCGGCGCCGCGCAGAAGCAGTGGTATGCGGCCATGGAGGTGCTGGCCGAGTACGCGGTGGACCTGTTCTCGCTGCTGCCGCTCGGCGAGCTGTGGATGGCCGCGGCCCGGATGGGCCAGCAGGACCGGCTGGCGCCCATGCTGGAGAACGCCTTCGCCATCCTCGGCGAGCTCGGCGATCCGCTGTCATGGTCGGTGCCGCTGCACTGGGCGGGGGTGCACGCGGGCATCCTCGCCAACGACCCGGCCGCGGTGGCCCCGCACGGCCAGGCGCTGGCCGCGGCGGCGGCGCAGAGCCCCTTCGCCAGGGCGCTGGCCGGGGCGGGACGCACCTGGCTGCGGGTGCTGGCCGGTCAGGTCGATCCCGACGAGGTGGCGGTGGCCGCCCGCGGGCTGGCCCAGTTCGGCCTGACCTCGGACGCCACCCGGCTGGCCGGCCAGGCGGCGCTTCAGGCAGACGACGCGAGGGCCTCCGGCCTGATGCTGCAGCTGGCCCGCGACCTGAAGCTGGCCGCCGCGGACACCGTCGACGAGGGCGCGGCGGACGCGGCCGACCCCGCCACCGCGGACCTCCGCGCCACCCGGCGGGCCCCGTCGTCGCCGCTGTCGGACCGGGAGCGCGAGGTCGCCGAACTGCTGCTGCTCGGCATGCCCTATCGCGACATCGGCGCGCAGTTGTTCATCTCGGCCAAGACGGTCGAACATCACGTCGCACGCATCCGTAGGCGCCTCGGCGCCGAATCACGATCGGAGATGCTGTCGATGCTCAGGGCGATGCTGGCGCCGCAGGCGTGACGCCGGCCACCGCTCCCGCGAAGTTAGGGCAGCCTTTGTGGCGTCGCGGACGGCGAGGGTGCGACGATGAGCTGGAATGGAGCCAAGTTACCCATCGGTAACTTCCGTTAAGTTACTGTTGAGTAACTTACAACAGGGAGGCAGTCCGTGACCGCTCTCGACTGGGGCCGGCTGGTGGTCGGCCTGCTGGCCACCGCGATCGTGCTGGTGTTCGCCGCACGCCGGGTGCAGTTCTTGACCAAGCTCATCCGGTCGGGTCAGCCCGTCGGAGACGAGGCGGGCCGCAAAGACGACATCCCCGACCGCATCAAGGCCCAGTTCACCGAGGTGTTCGGTCAGAAGAGGCTGCTGAAGTGGTCGATTCCCGGCATCGCGCACTTCTTCACCATGTGGGGCTTCTTCATTCTCGCCACGGTGTATCTCGAGGCCTACGGCGTTCTGTTCAACCCGGAGTTCCACATCCCGATCGTCGGCCGATGGGACGCCCTGGGCTTCCTTCAGGACTTCTTCGCTGTCGCCGTACTGCTCGGCATCATCGTGTTCAGCATCATCCGGCTGCGCTCCGAGCCCAAGGAGCACGGCCGCTCGTCGCGCTTCTACGGTTCCCACACCGGCGGAGCCTGGCTGATCCTGTTCATGATCTTCCTGGTCATCGCCACGTACGCGTTCTTCCGCGGGGCTTCTGTCAACGCTCTCGGCGACGCATTCCCCTACGGCCGGGGTGCCTTCTTCTCGCACGGCATGGCGGCCCTGCTGGCTCCCCTGGGCACCACCGCCAACGTATGGATCGAGACCATCGCGTTGATGGGCCACATCGGCGTCATGCTCGCGTTCCTGTTGATCGTGCTGCACTCCAAGCACCTGCACATCGGGCTCGCCCCGATCAACGTCACCTTCAAGCGGCTGCCCAACGCCCTCGGCCCGCTGCTGCCCGTCGAGCACCAGGGCCAGCCGGTCAACTTCGAGGATCCCGCCGAGGACGCCGTGCTGGGCCGCGGCAAGATCGAGGACTTCACCTGGAAGGGCTACCTCGACTTCACCACCTGTACCGAGTGCGGCCGCTGCCAGTCGCAGTGTCCGGCGTGGAACACCGGAAAGCCGTTGTCTCCCAAGCTCGTCATCATGAATCTGCGCGACCACCTCTTCGCCAAGGCGCCCTACATCATCGGCGGCAAGCCGATCCCGGACGGCGAGAACGAGGCCGAACAGTTCGCCTCCGCTGAGGGCGGCTTCGTCGAGACCAAGCACGACGCGCACGACCACGTGCCGGAGTCCGGCTTCGAGCGCGTCCTGGGCTCCGGCCCCGCGCAGGCCACCCGCCCGCTGGTCGGCACCGCCGAGCAGTTGGGTGTCATCGACCCCGACGTGCTGTGGTCCTGCACCACCTGCGGCGCCTGCGTCGAGCAGTGCCCGGTCGACATCGAGCACATCGACCACATCGTCGACATGCGCCGCTACCAGGTGATGATGGAGTCCGAGTTCCCCACCGAACTCGGCGTGCTCTACAAGAACCTGGAGGGCAAGGGCAACCCCTGGGGCCAGAACGCCAAGGAGCGGCTCACCTGGATCGACGAGGTCGACTTCGACGTGCCGGTCTACGGCAAGGATGTCGACTCCTTCGCCGGTTTCGAGTACCTGTTCTGGGTCGGCTGCGCCGGCGCCTACGAGGACCGCGCCAAGAAGACCACCAAGGCGGTCGCCGAGCTCCTGGCCGCGGCCGGGGTCAAGTTCCTGGTGCTCGGCGACGGCGAGACCTGCACCGGCGACTCCGCCCGCCGCTCCGGCAACGAGTTCCTCTTCCAGCAGCTGGCCGCCCAGAACGTCGAGACGCTCAACGGGGTCTTCGAGGGCGTGGAGCGGGTCGACCGCAAGGTCGTCGCCACCTGCCCGCACTGCTTCAACACGCTGGGCCGGGAGTATCCGCAGGTGGGCGGCAGCTACACCGTGCTGCACCACACCCAGCTGCTGAACCGGCTGGTGCGGGACAAGAAGCTGGTCCCGGTCTCGCCGATGGACGGCGGCAACCCGATCACCTATCACGACCCCTGCTACCTGGGCCGGCACAACAAGGTCTACGAGGCGCCCCGCGAGTTGATCGGCGCCTCCGGTGCCGCGCTGACCGAGATGCCGCGCCACGCCGATCGCGGCTTCTGCTGCGGCGCCGGTGGGGCCCGGATGTGGATGGAAGAGCACATCGGCAAGCGGGTGAACCACGAGCGGGTGGACGAGGCGCTGGCCACCGACGCCTCGAAGATCGCCACCGGCTGCCCGTTCTGTCGGGTGATGATCACCGACGGTGTCGGCGACCGCGGCAAGGGCGATGACGTCGAGGTGATCGACGTAGCGCAGCTGCTGCTCGGTGCGCTGGACCAGAGCACGGTGACGCTGCCCGCGAAGGGCGCGGCGGCCATGGCCGCCGCCGCGGCGGCACCGGCCACGGCGGCAGCTGCGGCGCCCACGGCAGAACCGGCGCCCGCCGAGCCCGCGCCTGCGGCAGCTCCCGCGGCTTCGGCGGCGCCGGCGGCGGCCCCGGTCAAGGGCCTGGGCATCGCGGGCGGGGCCAAGCGCCCCGGCGCGAAGAAGGCGGCACCGGCCGCGGACGCAGCTCCGCCGGCACCGGCCGCGGAGGCGGCTCCGGCCGCGCCGGTGAAGGGCCTGGGCATCGCCAGCGGCGCCAAGCGCCCGGGTGCGAAGAAGACCGCGGCGGCTCCGGCAGCACCCGCCGAGACACCGAAGGCTGAGGCCGCCACGGTCAGCCAGCCGGCCAACATCGACTCCGACCAGGCCGAGACCGTCGAGCCCGCGCCGCCACCGGTCAAGGGCCTGGGTATTGCGGCGGGCGCCCGCCGGCCGGGTGCCAAGAAGGCCCCGGCAGCTCCGGCACCGGCGGCGGCCGCTGAGGCCACCCCCGCGTCCACGGAAGTCACCCCCGAGCCCAGGCCCGAGCCGGTCGCCGACGCCGGCAATGGTCAGGCCGAGGTGCCGCCCGTCAAGGGACTCGGCATCGCCAAGGGGGCCCGCCCGCCGGGCAAGAAGGCCTAGCTTCTTCGGCTAGCCGACCTTCTGCAGCTGGAACGCGGCCTGGGTGACCTGCCCGCCCGGGCAGTCACCGTTGGAGTCGGCGGTGATGGTTCCCGACAGCGTTGCCGCATCGACCGAGTAGGCGATCCGGACCGGCGCGTAGCTGCCGTCGTCGCAGACCACGCCGTCCGGCTTGGTGACGGTGAAGTTCCAGCGGCCGCCTGTCAGGGTGGCGGTGCTGGTCCAGCCCCGGGTGCTGTCGAGGCGCGCGGTACACCCGTCGACGGGGGCGGCGCATGAGGAGGTCGCGGTCACGGAGATGTTGTCGGCGCCGCCGACGATCGCATACCGGCCGTTGAGCAGCGACAGGTCGGCGTTCGCCGGGGCGCTGGCACCGATCGGGATGACGACCGCAGCCGTCGTGCCCAACGTCCCCGCCAGTGCCGCTGTGATCGTTCGTTTCATGTCTGCGCCTCCAAGCTTCGATCCAGCAAATTAGCAGCCTTTTCGCAGTGAACTACGGAAGGCGCAGCCCAAACCCCGGTCGTGTCCGCGATGTCGCCCAACCGATTGCTGACAGTTATGTAGAGCCAGCAAAATCATCGGCGGGACGGGCGGAAATCGGTTTGCACCGGGATGGGACAATTTCTTCTGTGACTGCACAGCAGCTGCCGTGGCACTCCGCCACCCAGCACCACCGCCAGCGAACCTTCGCGCAGTCCACCAAGCTGCAGGACGTCCTCTACGAGATCCGCGGCCCGGTGCACGACCACGCGGCGCGGTTGGAGTCCGAGGGCCACCGGATCCTCAAGCTGAACATCGGTAACCCGGCCCCCTTCGGGTTCGAGGCGCCGGACGTCATCATGCGGGACATGATCCAGGCGCTGCCGACCGCGCAGGGCTACTCCGACTCCAAGGGCATCCTGTCCGCCCGGCGTGCGGTGGTCACCCGCTACGAGTTGGTCGACGGTTTCCCGCACTTCGATGTGGACTCGGTCTACCTGGGCAACGGTGTCTCCGAGTTGATCACGATGACGCTGCAGGCGTTGCTGGACAACGGCGACCAGGTGCTGATCCCGGCCCCCGACTACCCGCTGTGGACGGCGTCGACCTCGCTGGCCGGCGGCACCCCGGTGCACTACCTGTGCGACGAGACCGACGGCTGGCAGCCCGACATCGCCGATCTGGAATCCAAGATCACCGCACGCACCAAGGCGCTCGTGGTGATCAACCCCAACAACCCGACCGGGGCGGTCTACAGCCGCGAGGTGCTGCAGCAGATGGCCGATCTGGCCCGCAGGCACCAGCTCTTGCTGCTGGCCGACGAGATCTACGACAAGATCCTTTACGACGACGCCAAGCACATCAGCATGGCGAGCGTGGCGCCCGACCTGCTGTGTTTGACTTTCAACGGGCTGTCCAAGGCCTACCGGGTGGCCGGCTACCGGTCGGGCTGGCTGGTGATCACCGGCCCCACCGACCACGCGACCAGCTTCATCGAGGGCATCAGCCTGCTGGCCAACATGCGGCTGTGCCCCAACGTGCCCGCGCAGCACGCCATCCAGGTGGCGCTCGGCGGACATCAGAGCATCGAGGACCTGGTGCTGCCCGGCGGGCGGCTGCTCGAGCAGCGGGATGTGGCGTGGTCGGCCCTCAACGCCATCCCCGGGGTGTCCTGCGTCAAGCCGGAGGGAGCGCTGTACGTGTTCCCGCGGCTGGATCCCGAGGTCTACGACGTCGTCGACGACGAGCAGTTGGTGCTCGACCTGCTGCTGCAGGAGAAGATTCTGGTCACCCAGGGCACCGGGTTCAACTGGCCGACCCCGGACCATCTGCGGATCGTGACGCTGCCGTGGGCGCGGGACCTGGCCCGGGCCATCGAACGGCTCGGCAACTTCCTGGTCAGCTACCGCCAGTAGCATTCCGGCGTGGCACACACGCACCTGCACTCCCACCACCTGCCCGCGCCGCTGAGCCAATTGGCCGCCCGGATCGTCGTCACCGCGCTGTCGGTGATCGGGCTGGCGGTGATCATCGGGGCGGTGCTGCTGTGGCCGAGCAACCGCAAGGTCGACATCCCGCTGCCCTTCCAGAGCAGCGAGGGCGGTGCGGTCACCACCGAGGCCGGTCACGTGTTGTCGGCCAGCATGGCCGACTGCGGCAGCCGGTCCGCCGGGCAGGTGCTCACCGCCGCACCCGCGCCCGGGATACCCGGCAACGGCAGCTGCATCCAGGCGCTCATCGGCATCGACAGCGGACCCAACAAGGGCGCCAACACCCTGCTCGAGTTCTCCCCCGGCCCCGGACAGCCGAACCTGTTGGCCGGCGAGAACATTCGCATCTTCCGCCAGGTCGACCAGCAGGGCGCCACCAGCTACGGGTTCTACGACTACGAGCGCACCTGGCCGCTGATCCTGCTGGCCGCCGCGTTCGCGGTCGTCATCGTGGCGGTGGCGCGCTGGCGTGGCCTGCGGGCCCTGATCGGCATCGTCGTCGCGTTCGTCGTGCTGGTGATGTTCCTGCTGCCGACCCTTCGCGACGGCGCCCCCGCACTGCCGGTGACACTCGTCGCCTCGGCGGCAATACTCTTCGCGGTGCTCTACCTGGCCCACGGGGTCAGCCTGCGCACCAGCGCCGCGCTGCTCGGCACCCTGACGGCGATGTTGCTGTCCGCCGGGTTGTCCTGGGGTGCAATCGAACTCGCTCACCTGACCGGACTGTCACAGGATCAGAACAACGTCGTGGCCGCGTCGATGAGCCATGTGTCGATCCAGGGCCTGCTGCTGGCGGGCTTCATCATCGGCTCGCTGGGTGTGCTCAACGACGTGACCATCACCCAGGCGTCGGCCGTGTTCGAACTGGCGCACCTGGGTCACGGGTCGCGCACGCAGATCTTCCTGCGCGCCATGCGCATCGGCAGCGATCACATCGCCAGCACCGTCTACACGCTGGTGCTGGCCTACGCCGGCAGCTCCCTGTCGCTGCTGCTGCTGTTCAGCGTCGCCAACCGATCACTGGGCGACGTGTTGACCAGTGAGAGCGTGGCCATCGAGATCGCCCGCTCGGCGGTCGGGGGGATCGCACTGGCCCTGTCGGTGCCGCTGACGACCGGGATCGCCGCGATTCTGGCCACGCCTAACGCGGCCGCTCCAGCAGATGCAGCAGGTAACCGCCATAGCCTGACTTGAGCAGCGTGTGCGCCCGGGCGGCGAGCTGCTCGTCGTCGATGAAGCCCCTGCGCCACGCCACCTCCTCGGGGCAGGACACCTTCAGTCCCTGGCGCGCCTCGATGGTGCGCACGAAATCGGCCGCGTCCAGCAGCGAGTCGAACGTGCCGGTGTCCAGCCAGGCGGTGCCGCGCGGCAGCACCTCGACCGTCAGCCGGTCCTCGCTGAGGTAGATCTGGTTGACGTCGGTGATCTCCAGCTCGCCGCGGGCCGACGGCTTGAGGTTGCGGGCGATCTCGACGACGTCGTTGTCGTAGAAGTACAGGCCCGGCACCGCGTAGTTCGACTTCGGGGTGGCCGGCTTCTCCTCCAGCGACAGCGCCCGTCCGTCTTCGGAGAAATCCACCACGCCGTAGGCCGACGGGTTGGCCACCCAGTAGGCGAAGATCGCGCCGCCTTGGATGTCGGCGAACCGGCCGAGACTCGTGCCGACACCCGGGCCGTAGAAGATGTTGTCGCCCAACACCAATGCCACCGGACCGTTGCCGATGTGGTTGGCACCGATGACGAAGGCCTGCGCGAGGCCGTCGGGCCGGTCCTGGATCGCATAGGTGATGCTGATGCCGAACGCCGATCCGTCGCCGAGCAGCCGCTCGAAGGCCGGCGCGTCCCAGGCCGTGGAGATCACCAGCACGTCGCGGATCCCGGCCATGATCAGCGTGGACAGCGGGTAGTAGATCATCGGCTTGTCGTAGACCGGCAGCAGTTGCTTGCTGACGCCCTGGGTGATCGGGTACAGCCGGGTGCCGGAGCCCCCGGCCAGGATGATTCCCTTCATCGGAGTCACACCTGCAGGTCTTCGTCGGTCAGTTCGGTGGCGGCCAGGGCGGCGGCCAGGTCGTCGTGGCGGAACACCGAGGTGACGTGGTCGCGGACCACCCGGAACGCCGACGCCGCCGCGCTGACCGGACCCGGCTCGGCCTTCGGGGTCAACCGCTCCTCGACGACGACGACGCCGTCGTGGTAGTAGATCTGGCCGACCTCGATGGTGGCGGTGGAGCGCTGCGCCCAGTCCCGCAGCGCGGCGTGGCCCTGGGCGGCGCCGTCGGCGTCACCGATCTCGATGTCGTCGCTGGACAGCGCGACCAGGGTGTCGAGGTCCGCGGTGTTCAGCGCGTCGTGCCAGGCGAGAACGGTGGCGATCTCCGAAGTGCTCATGGTCAGTCAAGTTACCGGCCTAGAACGGTGTGCGGGCCAACCAGGTGTCCCAGATCGCCGGATCACCGAAGATCTCCAGGCCCAGGTCGGCCGCCGCGCCTCGCCTGACGACGGCCAGCAGCAGGTCGCGGGCGGGGCCGCGCAGCGCGGTGGTGGCCTTGCCGTGTTCGTGGTCGACGGCGATGCCGTCGGGCCGGCCGAGGATCGTCCACTCCCCGGCTTCGCCCAGGCCGGGATCGGTGGCGTGCAGGTGCAGCGACTGCCCGTCGCCCAGGGGCCGGTCCCCGGCCGCCGGGCCCTCGGCGTCGGCGCGGACGAACACCCGCTCGAGGTACTCGGTGATGGCGTCGGCCGCGACGGCCGGGTCGAGGTAGAACCCGGCGCCGACGGCCAGTGCGGCGTCGGCGCGGTGCACCGCGGTCTCGTGCAGGCGTCTGCGCACCCACCACTTGGCCGGGCGCGGCCCGAGGAACGTCCACACCGGGGTGTCGGCGCCGGTTCGGGCGACGGCGTCGAGCAGCTGTTGCGGACCGTCGTGTAACCAGCCGAGTTCGTTGTCCCGCCCTTCGGGCGGCTTGCCGCCGGCCACCGTGCGCGGGTCGATGGCCTCCATCGACTGCTCGGACACGATCTGGGCGCACCACCGGTCCCCGCGCCCGACATGGCGCATCAGCTGACCGAGGTTCCACTCCGGGCAGGTGGGCACCGGCGTCGAAAGGTCGGCGTCGCGGAACAGCTCGGCGAAGGCGGCGTTCTCGGCGATCAGCGCCTGCGCGATATCCACGTCGTCGAACCTACGTCACACACCTGCGGAGTGGTCCGGGATCCGCCGGGTGTCGTGCAGCAGGCGCAGCGCCTCGTCCGCCGGCACCGGCGCACTGAAGAAGAAACCCTGCCCCACGTCGCACCCGAAATCGGCGAGCCGACGGGCGACTTCGGCGTTCTCGATGCCCTCGGCGACGGTGGTCAGTCCCAGTTCCCGGGCCAGGCCGATGATGGTGCGCACCACCGTCGCCACCCTGGCGTCGTCGAGCACGGGTGCGACGAGCAGGCGATCGAGCTTCACTTCGTCGACGTGCAACTCACACAGGTAGGACAACGTCGAATAGCCGCTGCCGAAGTCGTCGATCGCGATGCGAATACCGTTGCGGCGCAACTGGTCCAAGACGTCGCGGGACTTCTCCATGTTGCCGAACAGCAGGTCCTCGGTGATCTCGAGGGACAGTGCGGTGCCGGTGAGCCCACGGTCGGCCAGTGCGCGCGCGATGCGGGCGGGGAGACGGGCATCGGCGAACAACGGAGCCGAGACATTGACCGCGATCGGCACCTCGAAGGCGGCCTGCTTGAACGTCAGCGCATCGTCGAGTGCCATGTTGACCACCGCGTCGGTGAGCGATCCCATCAGTCCGCTGCGGCGGACCATCGGCAGGAACTCGTCGGGGTCCAACAGCCCGCGCTCGGGATGCGGCCAGCGCACCAGCGCCTCGATTCCCACGATCCTCGACGTCTGGAGGTCGACTTTCGGCTGGTAGAGCAGCATGAGCTCGAACTGGTCGATGGCCTTGCGCAGTTCGGCCAGCACCGGCGCCGTCCGCGACTCGGACGCCGCGGTCACCGCACCGAGCCAGCTGAGCATCTCGTAGTCCTGCGGGTCGGTGTGGGCCAAGTCGGGCGAGAACGTGTTCACCTCGGCGCTGCGCGCCTTCTTCGCCGAATACATCGCCACGTCGGCCCGCTTCAGCAGATCCTCCGCCGTGAGCGCGGGTTCGGCGACGCCCGCGACGGCCAGCCCGATGCTCGGGCGGATGTAGAGGTCACGGGTTTCGATGACGAACGGCTTGTCGAAGGATTCCGCCACCCGCCGCGCGATCAGCTGCGAGGCCTCGGTATCGCCGTCGGTCAGAACCACGAACTCGTCACCGCCGAGCCGCGCGACCGTGTCACCGTCGCGAACGCAGCCGAGGATCCGCTCACCGACCCGGCTGAGCAACTCATCGCCCGCCGGGTGGCCGAGTGTGTCGTTGACGAGCTTGAAATCGTTGAGGTCCAGCGCAATCAGGCTGACCGGGGTGCCATCGTGCTGCCGCTGCAGCATCGCCTGGTTGAGCCGCTCGGAGAACATCGCGCGGTTGGCCAAGCCGGTCAGCGGGTCACGCCGGGCCTGCTCGGCGACGACCTCGAGCAGGCGGCGGTTCTCGCTGACAGAGAGGAATTGGCGCGCCAGGACGGTCACGATCAGGATGGCGCCGACGATCTGCACCAGGGGGGCCTGAAAGGTTGCCGGTGGTTCGGCGGCCGCGACGATGCCCACGAGCAGCAGGGGCGCGTACGGGAACCAGATCGAGGCCCATCCCGGTAACTCGACGGGCGCTTGCGGGCGGTGGGCGCCCTCGCGACCTGCCGCCGCCGCCACCATGATCATCAGCAGCCCGGCGACATAACCGATGTCGATCAGGTTGCCGCTGCTGTATTCGTTGTCGAGGGACAAGTAGGCGAATGCACTGTCCGACAGCGCGATACAGGCGATCCCGACCGTCAGGAGGCTCAGAACCAGCCGCTGATCCTGGGTGACCCGCACCAGAGCGATGGCGGCGATGGTCAGGATCACCACATCGGAGACGGGGTAGGCCAGCGAGATGATCAGGGCCTGCAGGCTGTCCGCGCCGGCTTGGTACATCGGGTTCAGAATCATCACCCAGCTGGCCAGGAAGAGCGAGCCCGCCACGATCAGGCCGTCGAGAAGCATCCGGCCGCGGGACTGGGCGCTGTTGCCCACCGGGAACAACAACAGGGCCACACAGAACGCGACGGGCATGACCAGGTATGCCGCGTCGGCGAGGGATGGGAACGGGACCTCGTCGAGGGCGAGTTCGTAGTAGGCCCACAGCATGTCCCCGATGGCCCAACCGAGCAGGCCGACCGCCATCGCCGTCCAGGCGGCGCGCAGCCGACCGGCGGAGGACCGGGCGGCCATCGCCGCGAGAAACACCGCCGGAACCGACAGCAACACCGACACGATGTCGTCGATGGCTTTCAGAGCCGTCCCATGGGAGAACCCGCCCACGATCCAGGTGGCGAAGGCGATGAACACCACAGCGGCGGCTGTCGCAACATGCGAGGTCTTGAGCAGGTCCACCACCTCCGCGCGGGTTCCGTCAATCGCGTCCGACGCCCGAACATGAACTGACGGCCCGGTAAGCCTACGGGACCCGGTATACCGCCGGAGTCAGGTGGCCCGAACCTGCTGCGCTGCCCGGCCCAGCGCGTAGACCTGCCAACCGGCAGCACTCCAGCGGGCGACGTCGAGGCAGTTGCGCCCGTCCACCACGACCCTCGAGCGCACGGTTTCGGCCAGTGCCGCCGGATCGAGGTCAAGGAACTCCCGCCACTCGGTGAGGACCAGCACCGCGTCCGCCCGATCGCAGGCCTCCGGCACCGAGGTCGAGTAGTTCAGCGTGGGGAACAGCCGCTGCGAATTCTCCATCGCCTTGGGGTCGTAGACGTTGACCGTCGCCCCGTTGAGTTGAAGCAGGCCGGCGACGTTGAGTGCCGGCGAGTCGCGCACGTCGTCGGACTCGGGCTTGAACGCCGCACCGAGCACGGCGATGTTGGCGCCGAGCAGCGAACCGCCGCAGGCGGCCGTCGCCAACTCCACCATCCGGGTGCGGCGTCGCATGTTGATGCTGTCCACCTCACGCAGGAATGTCAGCGCCTGATTGGCGCCGAGTTCACCGGCGCGGGCCATGAAGGCGCGGATGTCCTTGGGCAGGCACCCACCGCCGAATCCCAACCCGGCGTTGAGGAATCGCCGCCCGATCCGGGGATCGTGCCCCAGCGCGTCGGCGAGCACCTGCACGTCGGCGCCGGCGGCCTCGCAGACCTCGGAGATGGCGTTGATAAACGAGATCTTGGTGGCCAGAAAGGCATTCGCGGAGACCTTCACCAGTTCTGCGGTCTGCAGGTCGGTCAGCAGGAATGGCACACCGTCGTCGATCAGGCTACCGTACAGCTCACGCAGGGCGGCCTCGGCGTGGATCGAATCCGGTTGCACCCCAACGACGATGCGGTCCGGATGCAGGGTGTCGTGGATGGCGAGGCCCTCCCGGAGGAACTCCGGGTTCCAGGCGATCTCCACGTCGACGTCGGACCCGGTCAGCCTGCGGGCGCGCTGCGCGAGTTCGCCGGCCGTACCCACCGGCACCGTGGATTTGCCGACGATCACCGAGGTTCGGCGCAGCCGGGGCACCAGTTCGTCGATGACGGAATGCACGTGGCGCAGATCCGCGCCGTATTCGCCCTTCTTCTGCGGTGTTCCCACTCCCAGAAAATGCACGTCCGCGAAGTCGGCCGCCTGGTCGTAGTCGGTGGTGAAGCGCAGTCGGCCGGCAGCCAGGTTGTCACGCAACATCTCGGCGAGATCCGGCTCGTAGAATGGGATCTCGCCCGCCGACAGCTTCGCGATCTTGCCGGGATCGATGTCGACGCCGAGGACCTCGTGTCCGAGCTCCGCCATGCCCGCGGCATGGGTGGCGCCCAGATAGCCGGTGCCGAAGACGGTGCAGCGCATGGCCCCAGGTATAGGCGGCCGCGATGAGCGCACCGCATCGCGACACTGAGCACCAGGCTAACGGCCGATGAACGAGCCGCCCGATCAGCCGCCGATACCGGGCACCACGGTCAGCACGGGACTCCGCGATCCACCGGAACTGCTCGAGCCACCCGAACTACTCGATCCACCGGAGCCGCTGGATCCACCGGAGCTTCCCGAGCCGCTTGAGATGGACTCGTCCGGGCCGTACCCTCCGCCCGACCCACCGGACCCGGTGGCCGGGCTCGGGTAGCTGGGCGCCTGGGTCGTCTGCGGCACCGACGGATACGACGGATCGGACGGCGCCGACGAGGGCACCGAGGACGGCGGCGACGACGGGTAGGAGGGCACCGACGACGGCGCCGAGGACGGCGGCGGCGACGGATACGAGGGGTACGACGGCACCGAGGACGGCGGGTAGGAGGGCTTCGGGGGGCGGACCACCGGCGGCACCGGCCGAGGCACCTGGATGACCGGTGGCGAAAGCACCGGAACGGGGATGGGGATCGGAAGCGGGATGGGAACCGGCGCCGGAGCGGCCGGAGCCTCGGGGGCGGGCGCGGGCGCCGCCGGAGCGGGGGCGGCAGGCGCCGGGGCGGGTGCCGCGGGCGCGGGTGCCGGTGCCCTCGGCGCCGGATTGACGAAGACCGTCCGTGGGGCCTGCTGCACCACCGGCACCGGCTCCTGGATGGTGTCCGCCGCCGACGGCGGGGCAGGCACCTGGGCCGCCGGAGCCGGGGCCTGGCTGCTCGGCACGATCACGCTCTCGCCGGGACTGGGGCGCTGATCCACGGTCGGGCGGATGCTGACCGCCAGGGAGATGACCAGCGCGACGACGCCGACCACGAAGATCGACGTGAGCGCGCTGCCGACCAGTAGGAACGGCTTGCGGTCGGACTCCTCGGCGTCGTCGGGCCGGTCTTCGAACTCGACCGGTACCTCGGGATAGCCGGGATCCACGTCATCGGGGACCGCGCTGTAGCCCAGCGGGGCCATGTAGCCGGCGGCCGCCATCTGCGTCGCCCCGGCCGACATCTCGGTGTCGGCGCCGGCCGCGTACACCGCGGCCCCGGCGGTGGTGCCGTCGCGGTCCTGCGCGTAGGCCAGTCCGACCGTGGACGCCTCGTAGCGCGGCGCGGCCGCCGACGCCAGGGCGGCACCGCGCGCCAACGCGAGCTCGGCGTCGTCGGGCGCATGCACCGGCAGGGTGGTGCCCGCCGCGATCTGGGACTGCAGGGCCGCGACGTCGACACCGGCCCCGACCACGAACAGGCCCTGGGGCGGCTCGTCGAGGCCTTCCAGGCCGGCCACCATGGCCGCGAGTTCGGCCACGGCATCCGGGGCGTGCAGGTCGCGGCTCTGCACCCTGACCACCGCGCCGTCGGCCGTCTGAACCACCGACAGGGTGGCGGTGTCGCGCTCGAGGAACAGCAGTGCGGTGCGCTCGTAGCCCACGGTGGCGCCGACGGCCTGCGCCAGGGAGCCCGCGGCGTGCAGTTCGGAGACCAGGATGACGTCGTCGATGTTGTGCGCCGCCAGGGCGTCCCGCAGTTCCGCCGCGGCGGCGTGGTCGGTCCACGTCACGCCCGTCGAGATCAGGTGGTGGCCGCCCTCGGCCGCGCTCTCCCGGGTCCCGAGAATCGCCGCGATCACCTGCTCGGCTGCGCTCGCGGTTGCTGTGTCACTGCTTGCGGTGATGTCGAAGGTGTCGTGGTCGACGATGGCGCCGTCGGCCTTGTCGCCCTCGACCAGCACCATGCGGACCGTAGTGGGTGCCATAGACACACCAAGTACGATGTCCACTAGCCCTCCAAGGTTGTTTGCTGGCTGGCCCCGACCCGCTGCTACGCTCCACCTTGCCCGAGCTGCCCGACTAGTACTTCATCGCCGCTGGTAGCGGCGTTGTTACAGCCCGACGGGTTAGCTGGCGGTGCGCTGCCGACCCTGGTGACCCGAGACTACTCGCCGGGCTCCGAGCGGATGAAGTTCTGATACGAACGCGACGGTGTGGGCCCGCGCTGACCCTGGTATTTGGACCCCACCCTGGCGCTGCCGTAGGGGTGTTCGGCCGGGCTGGTCAACCGCAACAGGCAGAGCTGCCCGATCTTCATCCCTGGCCACAACGTGATCGGCAGGTTGGCCACGTTGGACAGCTCGAGGGTGATGTGTCCGGAGAAGCCGGGGTCGATGAAACCCGCGGTGGAATGGGTCAGCAGGCCGAGTCGGCCCAGCGACGACTTGCCTTCCAGCCGGCCGGCCAGGTCATCGGGCAGCGTGCAGCATTCCAGCGTCGAGCCGAGCACGAACTCGCCGGGATGCAGGACGAACGGCTCGCCGTCGGTGGCCTGCACGAGGGTGGTGAGTTCGTCTTGGCGCTTCGCGGGGTCGATATGGGTGTAGCGGGTGTTGTTGAACACCCGGAACAGGTTGTCCAGGCGCACGTCGACGCTCGATGGCTGCACCAGGGCGTCGTCGAAGGGGTCGATGCCCAGCCGTCCCGCGGCGATCTCGGCGCGGAGGTCACGATCAGAGAGCAGCACGCGACGAGCCTATACGGGGACGCCCCGCGTTTCGGTCGGGCGGACAGCACCGGTGCTTGGTACTGATGGACGGTCCTGCGGGTCTTGGTATCCTCTGCAGCACCGTGCCGATGTAGTTCAATGGCAGAACATCAGCTTCCCAAGCTGAATACGCGGGTTCGATTCCCGTCATCGGCTCCACGGGCGAGCGCGATCGACGGCTTCCGCTATCCGTCGCGCAGTCCTTCGAGCAGACCGCCCACGGCTCGACCGATGTCTCGGCGGGCCTTGATCGGGTCTTCCGCGCCAGCTATGGCGGCCACTGCCTGATTGCTGAGTCCCATCAGGAGCACCGCCAACGGCGCCACCGGCTGGGGCGCGAGCACGCCATGCTCGAGGAGGCGGACGAGGCCGGCTTCGATGTTGGCGAGGGTGTACTGGGCATTGAGCTCCTGCCATCGTTGCCATCCGAGCACCGCAGGAGCGTCCACGACCCGGATGCGTTGCAGAGGACCATCGATCGCGGTGTCGAGCACCGCATCCCATCCGGCGAGGAACACCGACCATGGATCCTCGCCTCGGTCCGTAGCCGCCTTGGCCGCGTCACGGACGCGCCTGCTCACCGACCGGTCGGCTCGGTCGAACACCTCTTCAAAGAGCGCCGCCTTGTCGGCGAAGTGGTGGTACAGCGAGCCGCGGGTCACGCCACTGCGACGCACGATCTCCTCGGTGCCGGCCTGGTGGTACCCGCGCTCGCCGAACAACTCGGTCGCCACCGCGACCAGCCGTTCGCGTGCGTCCTGCGTTCCCTTGACAGCGACCATACTGGTTGTATGTTATCAGCATACAATCAGTATGTTGGCCAGGCCTCGGGCCCGACCGCTCCGGCATCTGCAGAGACGAGGTCGTCATGGTCGCGCACACCACTGTTTCCGGTCTGGTGTCCACCCGCCTGGGTGCGCTGAATGTCGGGCAGGCCGGCTCAGGTCCGCCAGTTGTGTTGTGGCACAGCCTGTGGGTCGATTCGCGCAGCTGGGGTCCCCTCATAGACGCATTCGCGGAGCATCGGCGCGTGGTGACGATCGACGGTCCCGGCTATGGCCGCAGCAGTCCGATACGCCGAGACTTCACTCTCGATGACTGCGCGGCAGCCGCCGTGGAGGTGCTCGATCAGCTCGGAGTCACCGAGCCGGTGGATTGGGTCGGCAATGCCTGGGGCGGGCATGTGGGTATCACCCTTGCGGCCGACCAGCCACACCGACTACGCAGCCTGGTGACCATCGCCGCACCGCTCACTCCGGTCAGTCGTCGCCAACGGTGGACGAAAACATACCCACTCGCGCTGATCTACCGCCTGGTGGGCCCAAACCGGCTTATCACCAAAGCGCTTTTCGATACGCTGCTCGGTCCGAAAGCGATTGCAGCACAACCTGACCGGGCCGCGCAGATGATGAACGCCTTCAATGCTGCCGACCGAGAGTCGATCCGGCGGACAATCCGGTTCATGCATCACTGGCACGCCCTCACCGACAAACTGCCCGCCGTGATCGTTCCGACCCTGCTGATGACCGGCGGCCTTCCCGACCAGCAATGGCAACCGGCGGACGCACAAGCCGCAGCCGCCGCGATGCCCCGCGCGCGAGCGGTGGCTGTGACCGGCGCCGGGCACCTAGGTCCGCTGCTGCTCGATGTCGATCTCATCGCCATGTCCGTTGCCGAGTTCTGGAAGTCACTGCCATAGCGGGGGTCCTGAGCCCGACCGGCAAACCCCGGGCACCTTCGATGCGGTAGACATGTGCGCGTGAAGATCGACGGATCGGTGGCGGTGGTCACCGGGGCCGGCTCGGGCATCGGCAGGTCCATTGCGGCGGCGCTGGCATCGACCGGCGCCTCGGTGGTGGCAGGCGACATCGATGCCGGTGCGGCCGCCGAGACCGCCGCGCTGATCCGCGGTGTCGGGGTGAGTGCTGACGCCGCGAGCGCCGAGGGCATCGCGACCATGCTCGATACCGCCCGTCGCGCGTACGGCCCCGTGGACATCTACGTCGCCAACGCCGGCATCACCGGCCAGCCCGGCCTCGGCGACGACGAAGCCGCCTGGGACCGGATCATCGACATCAACCTGCGGGCCCACATCCGGGCGGCCAAAGCCGTGGTGCCCGACTGGGTCGAGCGCGGCGGCGGACATTTCGTCGCCGTGGCCTCGGCGGCCGGCCTGCTGACCCAGCTCGGCGCGGCGCCCTACAGCGTGACCAAGCACGCGGCGATCGGCTTCGCCGAGTGGTTGGCAATACGCTACGGCGACAACGGGATCGGGGTGAGTTGCGTGTGCCCCATGGGTGTCGACACGCCACTGCTGCGCGGCATGTCCGATTCCCATGATGCGGAGATCCGGGTGGCCGGTGCGGCCGTCACCAATGCCGGCGCCGTGATCAGTCCGGACGCCGTGGCCGCCCTGGTGGTCGAAGCCATCGCCGACGGGACGTTCCTGGTGCTCCCGCATCCCGAGGTACTGGCCATGTATCGACAGAAGGGCGCCGACTATGACCGATGGATCGCCGGAATGCGCCGCTACCAGCGGACTTTGGGCTAGCCCGCGCCGATGAGAGATGACGCGATGACCACGGATCCCGGCCTGCTGGTTCGTCGTCCGCTCGATTACGTTCTGCTCCCGGCCTTCGTCCTGGGCATCATCAACGCAGTTGCGCTGAGTCTGCCGGAGGCGCTCGGGGTGCCGCGAACCCCGGACAGCCCCTGGCCGGTACTGCGGGCACTGCACACGTGGGCCGTCGAGCAGGAACCCCAGCACCTCGTCATGCCGCCCACCCTGCAGGCCTCGCTGCTCTATGACGCCTTCGTGCAACTGCCGCTGCTCGTCGTGCTCAGCGTCGGGCTCTGGAAGCTCAAATCCTGGCCGTGGCTGCGCACCTTGGCGTTGGTGTACTCCGTCAGCGCCGTGATGAACATGTACTTCTATTTCATGCAGACGTTCCTCGGCCCGGACAGTCCCCCGCACCTCGGGGTCTACCTGCCGATGAACCTGCCGTGGGTCATCGTGCCGCTGTTGGTGGCCTACCGGTTCCGGCCGTATTGGGCCGCCTCAACCGATCGCTGAGCGCGTAGCCGAGGCTCAGAAGAAGCCCTGCGCCTTGTTGCTGTAGGACACGAGCAGGTTCTTGGTCTGCTGGTAGTGGTCGAGCATCATCTTGTGGTTCTCCCGACCGATGCCGGACTGCTTGTAGCCGCCGAACGCGGCGTGCGCGGGATACATGTGATAGCAGTTGGTCCACACCCGGCCGGCCTTGATGTCGCGCCCGGCCCGGTAGGCGGTGTTTCCGTCGCGGCTCCACACCCCGGCCCCCAGGCCGTAGAGGGTGTCGTTGGCGATGCGGATGGCGTCGTCGTAGTCGGTGAACGACGTCACCGAGACCACGGGTCCGAAGATCTCCTCCTGGAAGATACGCATCGAGTTCTCGCCCGCGAAGACGGTCGGCTGCACGTAGTAACCGCCGGCCAGATCCCCGCCCAGCTCCGCGCGCTCACCGCCGGTGATCACGGCGGCGCCTTCGCTCTTGCCGATCTCGATGTAGGACAGGATCTTCTCCAACTGGTCGTTGGAGGCCTGCGCGCCGATCATCGTCTCGGTGTCGAGCGGATCCCCCTGGCGCACCGCCTTGGTGCGGATCGCGGCCATCGCCAGGAACTCGTCGTAGATGTCGGCCTGCACCAGACTGCGCGACGGGCAGGTGCACACCTCGCCCTGGTTGAGCGCGAACATGGTGAACCCCTCCAGGGCCTTGTCCTGGAAGTCGTCGTTGGCGGCCAGCACATCCGAGAAGAAGATGTTGGGGCTCTTGCCACCGAGTTCGAGGGTGACGGGGATCAGGTTCTGGCTGGCGTACTGCATGATCAGCCGCCCGGTGGTGGTCTCGCCGGTGAAGGCGATCTTGGCGATCCGGTTCGACGAGGCCAGCGGCTTGCCTGCCTCGACCCCGAATCCGTTGACCACGTTGACAACACCGGCCGGCAGCAGATCGGCGATCAACGAGATGAGGTACATGATCGAGGCCGGGGTCTGCTCGGCCGGCTTGAGCACCACGGCGTTGCCGGCGGCCAGGGCCGGGGCCAGCTTCCACACCGCCATCAGGATCGGAAAGTTCCAAGGGATGATCTGACCCACCACCCCCAGCGGCTCGTGGAAGTGATAGGCGACCGTATCTGCGTCGACCTCCGACAGCGAGCCCTCCTGCGCGCGGATCGCCGCGGCGAAGTACCGGAAATGGTCGACGGCCAAAGGGATGTCGGCGTTCAGCGTCTCCCGGATCGGCTTGCCGTTGTCCCACGACTCGGCGAGCGCGATGGTCTCCAGGTTCGACTCGATCCGGTCGGCGATCTTGTTCAGGATCACCGCCCGCTCGGCCGGTGAGGTCTTGCCCCAGGCCGGTGCGGCCGCATGCGCGGCGTCGAGGGCCTTCTCGATGTCCGCCTCCGTCGACCGGGCCACCTCACAGAACGCCTCACCGGTCACCGGGGTCGGGTTCGCGAAATACTCCCCGCCAACCGGGGCAACCCAGTCCCCGCCGATGAAATTGTCGTAGCGGGACTGAAAGGACATGGCGGATCCGGAGGTGCCGGGGCGGGCGTAGACGGTCATCGGTGACTCCTAGCTGACTGTGCGAACGGTGGCGCTAGTCACAGAGAGTAGGCGGGCGCGCCATGGTGCGGCAGTGGCACCGCGAAATCGACGGTTCGCTGGACGAGGTCAGGTCACTGCGCGCCGAGGCCGCGGCTGAAGTCCGGCGGCACCAGCACGTCGTCGGGGCCGAGGTCGTGGACCGACGACTTACCGAGTCCGCGCAGGGCGGAGTCGATTCCGCCGCTGAGGATGTCGAGCACGTTCTCCACACCGGCCTGACCGTTGGCCGCAAGTCCCCACAGGTAGGCCCGGCCGATCATGACCGCGCGGGCGCCGAGCGCCAGCGCCTTGACGACGTCGCTGCCGCGGCGCACGCCGCCGTCGAGCAGCACCTCGACCTGGTCGCCGACGGCCTCGGCGATCGCCGGCAGTGCCCGGATGGTGGCCGGGGTGCCGTCGAGGTTGTTGCCGCCGTGGTTGGAGACCGAGATGGCCGTGCACCCGGCGTCGACCGCGCGCTTGGCGTCGTCGATCCGCATGACGCCCTTGAGCATGAACGGGCCGCCCCAGAACTCGCGCAGCCAGGCGATGTCCTCCCAGGTCGGGGGCGGGGTTCCCATCCACTCGCCGTAAGCCTGGAAGAAGGGCGGCCCGGCCTGCCCCCGGGGGCCCTGGTTGGGGGCGGTGAGCGTGGGTGGCCTGAGGGTCTTGGCCCACTCGAGGAACCACCGGGGCCGGGTCAGCGCCTCCGGCGACATCTTGACCATGGTGCGCAGGTCCATCTTCTCGGGGATCTTCGGGCTGCCCCAGTCCCGCCCGTGCGAGAAGCTCCAGTCCGTGGTGACGATCATCCCGACCGCGCCCGCGCCCCGCGCGCGTTCGGCGCGCTCGGCGATGGCGTCGCGACCGCCGAGCCAGTAGATCTGGAAGAAGGTCTTCGGGTTGGCGGCCACGACCTCCTCGATCGGCTTGCTGGCGAACGAGGACAGGCCCATCGCGGTTCCGCGAGCCGCGGCGGCACGCGCCACGGCCACCTCACCGTCGGGGTGGACGGCCTGCACACCGGTCGGCGAGATCAGCACCGGCATCGAAATATCCTGGCCCATAACGGTTGTGGCGAGATCGCGCTTCTCGGTTGCGCCGATGACGTGTGGGGCGAAACCCAACTCCCCGAAGGCCTGCACATTGTCCGAGTAGGTCAGGCCCTTCTCGCTGCCGGCCAACAGGGCGGAGTACGCCGACTTGGGCAGGCGCTTCTTGGCGCGCTCCTGGGCGATGGAGACGGTTTCGAACCAGGTGTCACGTGCCATGGCTAGATCGGACTTTCGTTGCAGGGCTTGGCCGGCGGCCGCGTGGACAGGGTCAGCATGATCGGCTTGCCGCGGGAGTGGTCCGCACTTGAGCGGGGCTTGTCACGGTCGTTGACAAGCGCGGACGCTCCGTAGCCTTCGACGCATTCGGGGTCGGGGCCGTCGAGTGGCAGGCCGGTGAAGAACTTGGCCGCCATGCAGCCGCCGCGGCAGGCGTCGTAGTGCCCGCAACTACCGCAGGCACCGGCGGATTGCGGCTCGCGCAACTCGCGGAACAGCGGAGCATCCGTCCAGACGGTCTGAAAGCCACCGCCGGACAACACGTTTCCGGCCAGGAACCGGTCGTGGATGGCGAACGGGCAGGCGTAGACGTCGCCGACTGGATCGATCAGGCACACCACCCGCCCGGCGCCGCACATGTTCAGCCCGGCCAAGGCACCGGGTGCGCCCAGGCCGGACAGGTGGAAGAACGAGTCGCCGGTGAGCACCCGGTCCCCCTTGGCCACCAGCCAGTTGTACAGCTGCACTTGCTGTTCGGCGGTGGGATGCAACTCATCCCATACGTCGGCGCCGCGGCCGGAAGGGCGCAGCCGGGTGATGCGCAGCGTGGCACCGTACCGGTCAGCCAACGCCTTGAAGTCGTCGAGTTGGTCGACGTTGTGGCGGGTGACCACGACCGAGATCTTGGCGTCTTTGAATCCGGCCGCGGCGAGGTTCTCCAGCGCGCGGACCGCCATCTCGAAGGAGCCGACACCCCGTACGGCATCGTTGACCTCCGCGGTGGCGCCGTCCAGCGAGATCTGGACGTCGACATAGTCACTGGCCGCCAGCCGCGCCGCCACCTCCGCAGTGATGCGAACGCCGTTGGTGGAGAACTTGACCCCGACGTGGTGCGCGGTGGCGTAGTCCACCAGCTCCCAGAAGTCGGGGCGCACCGTGGGTTCGCCGCCGCCGATGTTCACGTAGAACACCTGCATGCGTTCCAACTCGTCGATGATCGCCTTGCACTGAGCCGTGGACAGCTCACGCGGGTCGCGTTTTCCCGACGAGGACAGGCAGTGCACACAGGCCAGGTTGCAGGCGTAGGTCAGCTCCCAGGTCAGGCAGATCGGCGCGTCGAGGCCGCGTTCGAACTGCTCGATCAGCCGGGGCACCGGCGCGGTGGCGGTCAAGGCATCTCCTGGTCAGATCGCCGGGGCACCAACATGTTCGACTCCACCAGCACGCCCAGCGCGTGCAGGTAGGGAACCTCGGCATCGTTGTCCACCCCCGCAGCGGCCAACGCCGAGCCGACGTCGGGGTGATCGTCGAGCGACTCCACGACGGTGAGGATGGTGCGGTTCTTCAGAAAGGACAGCTTTCGCGTCCCGAAGTGGTACAGCAGCGCACCGAACGGTTCGGGCCGAACCGCCACCTGTGGGTGCAGTTGCCAGCACCCGGACGGATCCACTGTCAGTAGACCCCGCACATGCCGTCGATGGACACCTCTTCGACCAGTGACTCGGTGACCAACTCGGCGGCAGACTCGGCCTGGGTGCTCTGGCTGGGCTCCATGCGGATGCTCCCTTCAAATTCGCGTTTGCCGGCGATGTGACACCGGAGTCGCCAGAATATGGCATACGGTGTCGAAAAGGGAAGGGATGGGTTTCTTGGCGACTGGATCGGTGATCGCCGGCGCCGGCAGCTCGGCTCGGGTGGGTCGTCGGCGGTCGACGACCTGCGACAAGATCGCCGATGTCGCGCTGGACCTGTTCGCGGCGAACGGGTTCGGCGAGGTCAGCGTCGACGATGTCGCGCTGGCGTGTGGAATCGCCCGACGCACCCTGTTTCGGTACTACCCGTCGAAGAACGCAATCCCGTGGGGCGATTTCGACGCCCACCTGAGCCACTTCGCGGCGGTACTGGACCGCACCGATCCGTCGGTCTCGCTGCGCGACGCCCTGCGCACCGCACTGCTGGACTTCAACTCGGGTGACGATTTCCAGACCGACCGGCACCGTGCGCGGATGCGGCTGATCCTGGGGACCGCCGAGCTTCAGGCCTACTCGATGACGATGTACGCCGGCTGGCGCGCGGTGGTCGCCGATTTCGTCGCCCGCCGAAGCGGCGCGCAGCCGACCGACCTGGTGCCGCAGACGATCGCCTGGAGCATGCTCGGCGCCGCCCTGTCGGCGTACGAGTACTGGCTCGCCCATGACCTGCCACTGCCGGCGGCCATGGGCGAGGCGTTCGAAGCGATCGCCGACGGCCTGCGCTGAGCTATCGCATCTGGCGCAGGAGATCGGCCAGCTGGAACATCGCCGACAACAGCATGCCCTCCACCTGTAGCTGCTCGCCCGGTGCGAGATTGCGGGTCTCGGCTTCGATCAGGGGCGCCGTCTGCTGAAGTGTCTTCAGCCGCTGATTCCGCTCATCAGGACTGAGCGTCTGCCAGTTGTCGTGAAGTTCTGCGATCTGGCCCTGAAAGTTCTGCACCGCCACCACCGGATCAGGGTCGACAACGGGGCCGGGTGGCGGCTGCAGCGGATGGACGTGGACCGGCGGGGGCCCCGCCGTCACGTGCGCGTGCGCGGCGGTCGCAGTCAGCACTGCGCCGGCCGCCAGGCCCGCGAGGACCGGGACGGCGATTCTCATGGGACTCCTTCGGTGTGGTGCTCACGGTCAGTGCACACCCCCGGCGGCGCTACCGATCCCAATATCCGGGTCTCGTTCTGGACACCCGGACATCCTGATGTCGTTCTGCAGATTCCCGGCGGCGACGATCTGACAGTCCGGTTGTTGTTTCTGGTCGCTGATCTCGACCGCCATCCTCATCGCAATGCTGGTGACGTTCCTGGGCTGAGCCGATTGCGGGGCAACCGATCTCGCGCTACAGCAACTTGAGCACCTCGAGGTCGGTGGCGTACCTGGTGATGACCTCCGGGGTGACATGCGGGATGTCACCGTCGACGCCGATGCCGGCGGCCTGGACCGCAGCCCGGAACCGGTCGGTGGGCGCGGAGGCCCCCAGCGTCGGTTCGGGGGCGTGCAACTCGTGGTCGCCGTGCAACAGGATGAGCAGCATCTGCAGCACGGTGTTGTGGCGTTGCTGTGCGGGCAGGGCGGCCAGCCCGGCATGGAAACGCCGCACCCACTCGCCGAAGTCCTCGACGCGCTCGATCGGGTAACCGGCATCGATCAGCCAGTCCACGTATTCGTCGATGCCGATGCCGTCGTCGTGCGGGTTCATCACGTGGTAGGTGGTGAAGCCCTCCTCGGCCTCCGCACCCAGGGTGGTGATGGCCTCGGCGACGAAGCCCACCGGCAGCCCGTCGAAGTGGGCGCGCCGACGGTTACCCGCGGCCCCACGCTGGTAGAACGAGCCCGGCGCCACCCCGGTCAGCATCACGCTGTAGATCATCCGGGTCACCGTGTCGGACAAGTTGAGCTGCCCGGTGAACCGCGGGTCGGCCATGATCATCCCGGAGCGGAACACCGCCACCGGCAACCCGCACAGATCGTGAGCCTCGCGCAGCAGCACCTCACCGGCCCACTTGCTGTTGCCGTAACCGTTGGCGTAACTGCCGTCGACCACCCGGGTCGCGCTGATCTCCCGAATATCGGCATCCTCGGTGAACAGCCCCGGCTCGATTTGGGTCCCCACATCCACGGTCGAGACATACGAGAAGGCGCTGAGTTTGGTGGTGATCGCCAGCCGGATCAGCTCGGCGGTGCCCACCACGTTCGGGCCGAACAGCTCGCTGTAGGGCAGAACCGCGTTGACCAGGGCGGCGGAATCGACGATCAGGTCCACCGATTCGGCCAACTCGGTCCAGCGCTGCTCGTCCAGGCCGAGGTTCTCCTGGCCCTTGTCACCGGCGATGACCTGCAACCGTCCCCCGCCGGCGAGCGCCCCGAACTGGGCCAACAGCGCGGCATCACCGGTGTCAAAGATGCGTTCCAGCCGCTGGCGGGCGGCCTGGTCGGACTCGCCGCGCACCAGGCAGATCAGCGTCCCGCCGACCGGTGCCAGCCGCTCCAGCCAGTCCAGCACCAGGTAGCGGCCCAGGAACCCGGTCGCCCCGGTCAACAACACCGTGGAGACTTCGCCGATCGATGCCGGCAGGTTCGGCGCGCCCAGCAAGGTGGGGGCGTCGATGAACTTCTCCAGCCTCAGATCACCGGCGTGCACCTCACCCGGCGCCACCCCGTGCACCTCAGTGAAGCTCGGCCCGTGGATCGGGCCGGCCGGCCCGGCCCCGGCATCGACCTGACGCGCCAAACCGGCCACCGTCGGGGTCTCGAAGACCGCCCGCACCCCCAACTCCACATCCAGCGCCGTGTTCACCGCCGCGATCAACCGCATCGCCGAGATCGAATCCCCACCGATCTCGAAGAACAAATCATCAGCGCCCACTCGCTCCAACCCCAGCACCTGGGCGTAGATGTCAGCGACCACCTGCTCGACCGCGCCCTGCGGGGCCCGGTAGGTTGCGGCGTTCAGATACTCCGGTGCCGGCAGCGCACGCCGGTCCAGCTTGCCGTTCACCGTCAACGGCAACGCGTCCATCACCACCACCGCGGCGGGCACCATGTACGCCGGCAGGCGCTCGGCCAGCGCGGCACGCGCCGCACCCGCCTCCACGTCACCGGTGACGTAGCCGACCAGGCGTTTGTCGCCGGGGCGGTCCTCGCGGGCGATCACCGCGGCCTGCTCCACCCCGTCCAACCCGGCCAGCACCGCCTGGATCTCGCCGAGTTCGATGCGGTAGCCGCGGATCTTGACCTGCTCATCGACACGGCCCAGATACCGCAACTGCCCATCAGCACCCCAGGTGACCAAATCCCCGGTGCGATACATCCGCGACCCCGCCGCACCGAACGGACACGGCACAAACCGCGACCCCGTCAAGCCCGGCCGATTCAGGTAACCGACGCCGACCGGAGAACCAGCGACATACAACTCGCCGACCGCGCCCTCGGGAACTGGGCGCAACCATCCGTCGAGCACGAACAGCGCCGCCCCGGAAACGGGCACGCCGATCGGTACATCGAATGAATCCGCCGTGAGCGGTGTGCTCATCGCTACCCACATGGTGGTCTCGGTCGGGCCGTACTGATTGATCATCACCCGGGCTGGCGCCCACCGGTCCACCACCTCGATCGGGCAGGCCTCACCACCTATCAGAAGCGCCGCAGACCCCAGGCCCTCCGACGACAAGTCGGCCACGGCTGACGGAGTTTGACTGAGAACCGTTACCTTCTCGGCGACCAGCAGAGCATGCAGATCCTTCGATGAGTGGACCACCGAGTCGGGCACCACGGCCAGCTGGGCGCCGTTCAGTAAAGCGCCGAATATCTCCCATCCCGAGATGTCGAAACTATACGAGTGCCATTGCGACCACACGTGTCCCGGGCCCGTGGGAACGTCTGCGGGCAGCGACGCCATCAGTTGAGTGACGTTGTGGTGGGTGATCGCCACGCCTTTGGGCACGCCGGTGGTGCCCGAGGTGTAGATCATGTAGGCGATGTCGTCGGCGGTCGGGGCGGGCAGCGCGGTGCTCGACTGCGCCGCGATGCCCGGGTCATCGACATCGACCACGGCGATCCCCGACCCCGCCAGCCGTGAACGCAAACCCTCGGTGGTGATCACCACGACCGGTGCGGCATCAGCGAGCATGAACTCCAGACGCCCGTCCGGCACCGCCGGGTCGATCGGCAGATACCCCGCCCCGGACTTGAGCACCGCCAGCATCGCCACGATCGCCTGCGCCGAGCGCGGCAGCACCAACGCCACGAACCCTCCCGGTCCGGCACCACGATCAACCAGGAAAGAGGCCAGCCGCGTCGAGGCCTCATCCAGCTCGGCGTAACTGATCGAACGACCCTCGAACGTCACGGCCGGTGCCCCCGGGTTGCGGGCCACCTGCGCGCCGAAAAGCTGCGGAATCGACAACGGTGTCGGCTGGCTCGCCCGCAGCACCGCAGCGTTGCCCCACCCGTCGAGCCGGCCGCGCTCGGCGGCATCGAGCACGTCGATGGCCGAAAGTCGCTGCGCGGCATCGGCGGTCATCGCCTCCAACACTCGCTCGAAA
>WBZS01000175.1_pt1 | contig 117486 bp, 105 predicted proteins | sample 5204201 | NCBI WGS metagenome assembly WBZS01 (sample SAMN12344357, study PRJNA552823) | activated sludge metagenome | biome: Activated sludge suspended growth; feature: Nitrification reactor; material: Wastewater; isolation source: activated sludge from nitrification reactor of wastewater... | reverse complement strand
CGTCGTCGTAGATCTGCATGTGTCAGGTCCTCACTGATGGATCGCGCGGCTGTTCCGCGTTCACGAATCTCGGTGCTCAATCATGTCACCATTCGCAATCCCTACACTGACGTCCCATGAGCCACGAGCACGAACTGGTCCTCGTCGTCGATTTCGGTGCGCAGTATGCACAGCTGATCGCGCGCCGCGTCCGAGAGGCCCGGATCTACTCCGAGATCATCTCTCACACCGCGTCCGTGGCCGAGATCATGGCCAGGAAACCGAAGGCCATCGTGCTCTCCGGCGGCCCCCAGTCGGTCTACGCGCCGGGCGCTCCGCAGGTCGACCCTGCCCTGTTCACCACCGGCGTTGCCACCTTCGGCATGTGTTACGGCTTCCAGGCGATGGCCCGCGCGCTGGGCGGTGAGGTGCGTCAGACCGGGCTCTCCGAGTTTGGCCGCACCGGCGTCCGGGTGGACGCGGCGGGCACTCTGCTGGACGGGCTGCCGGCCGATTTCCGCGCCTGGATGAGCCACGGCGACGCCGTCTACGCCGCGCCGCCCGGTTTCGTCTGCCTGGCCAACTCGGGTGGTTCGCCGGTGGCGGCCTTCGAGGATCTGGACCGCGGCCTGGCCGGCGTCCAGTGGCACCCCGAGGTGGGGCATTCCGAGTACGGCCAAGCGGTGCTCGAGGCGTTCCTGGTCGGGATCGCCGGCTGCAGCCAGGACTGGACCCCGGCCAGCATCGTCGAGGATTCGGTCGCCGCGATCCGTGCCCAGGTGGGCGACAAGCAGGTGCTCTGTGCGCTGTCCGGCGGCGTCGACTCGGCGGTTGCCGCGGCCCTGGTGCAGAAGGCGATCGGCGACCAGTTGACCTGCGTGTTCGTCGACCACGGCCTGCTGCGTAAGGGTGAGGCCGAGCGGGTGGAGCGCGATTTCGTGGCGGTCACCGGCGTCGACCTGGTCGTCCGCAACGAGACCGACCGGTTCCTGGGTGCGCTGGCCGGGGTCAGTGAGCCGGAGACCAAACGCAAGATCATCGGCCGCGAGTTCATCCGCACCTTCGAGGACGCGGCGCGCGCGTTGAACGCCGAGAAGGACATCGAGTTCCTGGTCCAGGGCACCCTCTACCCGGACGTGGTGGAATCCGGCGGCGGCGAGGGCGCGGCCAACATCAAGAGCCACCACAACGTCGGCGGACTGCCCGACGACCTGCAGTTCTCGCTGATCGAGCCGCTGCGCACCCTGTTCAAGGACGAGGTGCGTGCCGTCGGCACCGAGCTCGGCCTGCCCGACGAGATGGTCTGGCGGCACCCGTTCCCCGGCCCGGGCCTGGCGATCCGGATCATCGGCGAAGTGACCGCCGAGCGGCTCGACCTGCTCCGCGAGGTGGACGCCATCGCCCGCGCCGAGCTGACCGAGGCCGGCCTGGACCGCGAGATCTGGCAGTTCCCGGTGGTGCTGCTGGCTGAGGTCCGCTCGGTGGGTGTGCAGGGCGACGGACGCACCTACGGGCACCCGGTCGTGCTGCGTCCGGTCACCTCCGAGGACGCCATGACCGCCGACTGGGGACGGCTGCCCTACGACGTGCTGGAACGCATCTCGACCCGGATCACCAACGAGGTGCGCGAGGTGAACCGGGTGGTGCTCGACATCACCTCGAAGCCGCCGGGCACCATCGAGTGGGAGTGAGCCGCGGATGACCGACGGGTCGGACGCACCCACCGAGGACCGGTGGCGAGCACTGGCCCGTTCGTCGCCGTGGCTGTGGCGCACCGCACACTTCGAACTGGTGCGGACCGGCGCCGACCACGTCCGGCTCGAGGCACGGCTGGACCGGCGGCGGGCGCTTCGGGTCGCGAGCGGGGACGGCGAGCGGGTGATTCAGGAGTTGCAGCGCTCCATGTCCTCCTGGTTCGGCTGGGACGAGCGGGGCGAGCCGGTGCGAGGCACGACGTCCGAACCGTTCCCGTGGGAGGTTGCCGTCGAGTTCGATGCCGACGGCCTGGTCCCGGCGCGGCCACCAGGGCTCAAGGCCGCCGAGGAGTTGATGTGGCGCGACTATCGCTGGGTCGCGATGCTCGACCCGGTCGAACTCGCCGACGGCTCGGCCGAGCGGCCGGGTGCCGCCACCACCCTCAGCGAGATCAGCGCTGGTGACCGGCACGGCCGGCAGACCTGGTGGGCGGTCGTCCGCGAGGGGCCCGGCTACGACCCTCGCTGCACCTGCTGCCCGTTGCTCGACGGTGAACTGGCCGATCGGCTGTCTGAGGTCGAGGGTGGTCCGCGGACTCCCGGTTTGCCCCGTCCCGCCGGTCGACCGACCCGGTGGCTGGTCGGCCTCGACCGTGCCAGCGGCATCGTAGTGAGCCTGCAACCGCTGGATGGAGTGAGTGCCGCCGGGGGCTTCGAGGTCGTCCTGCACGCCGTGGACGATCCCGTCGACGTCGCTTAGGGAAGCGCTGATCAATGCTGTTCCGTGCGAGGACGTGCTCCGCGGGATGAGCTGGGACCCCAGATCTTGCGGCCCTCGTCGGGTCGTACGGCGCAAGCCTGGGGGTCGCAGATCGCCCGCCGAGTGCGCCGCAGCCGGGACATGATTGATCAGCACTTCCTTGGTGTCCGCCGAGCACGAGCGAGTTGTACGAGGTTGTCTTCCCCCGTAGCGCCCGGCAAGCACTCCAAGGCGACCTGCCGGAGAAGGCCGCCGCGGCCGCTTTCACGTTGTCCTCGGAGCAGGCGCGACAACCCGCGGCGTGTGGGCAAGCCGCCCGCGCGCCACCGTCCCCTCGCTGCACCGGCAGATAGCGGCCCGCGACTCCAGGACCGCCCCGAAACGCTGCCGGCGATGCCAGGCATCCCGATAGGTAGGGCTGGTGGTTGTCGCCGGCGAACACCCATAGCCCGATCTCGACCGCGCTGCCGCCGCGGCGCGCACCAGCGCAGGCCTGTGACAAGGGTGAACCCCGCCGGTTGCGCCCATTCCCCGGCAGCACCTCGACCGGTTCAGCCGGCGTCCACTAGGTTCGTCACTCACAGGCGAACTCGAAGGGGAGTGGAGTCATGTCGTCCGGACGTGTGTTGGTTGTCGGTTCCTTGAATGCGGATCTGGTGGTGCGGACCGCCCGCATTCCCGGACCGGGGGAGACGGTCGCGGGCTCCGACCTGGTGATCGTGCCGGGTGGGAAGAGTTCCAACCAGGCCGCGGCGGTCGGCAAGCTGGGCGGCGACGTGGCGATGCTCGGCTGCGTGGGCGACGACGGCAACGGCGCAATGCTGGTGAAGAGCCTGGAGTCGGCCGGGGTCGACGTCAGCCAGGTCAGGGCACTGGAGGGGGTGTCCACCGGTTCGGCGATGATCGCCGTCGACGACGCCGGCGAGAACTGCATCATCGTCAGCCCGGGCGCCAACGGACGGCTCAGCGCCGACGACGTGAATGCCGCCACCGACTTCTTCGCGAGCGCGGACTCGTCCTCGGTCCTCACGCTGTGCCTGGAGGTGTCGCTGGAGGCGGTGAAGGCCGCCGCTCGCAACGCCCGCGAGCGCGGCGCGAAGGTTGTGCTGAACATCTCGCCCTACATGAAGGTGGGTGCCGACCTGCTCGACCTGGTCGACATCCTGCTGGTCAACAACCACGAGCTGGCCGACCTGACCGGGCAGGCCGAGTTCGACCCGCTGGGCGACTGGACGTCGGTGATCAAAGCGACCGACGCCGCGCTCGGCGCCTCGGGTCCGCGGACGGTGGTGGTGACCCTTGGCGCCAACGGCGCGCGGATCATCGATCTCGACGCCGGAACGGCGTCGGAACAGGTTCCGTCACCGAAGGTGAAGCCGGTCGACACCACCGGCTGCGGCGACGCGTTCCTGGCCGCCTTCTCCTTCCGGATCGCCGCCGGTGACGACCTGGAGCAGGCCGCGGCGTTCGCCGTCCGGGTCGGTGCCTACGCCGCCACCGGCGAGGGTGCGCAGAACTCCTACCCGACGGCGCAGCAGTTGGCCGACTGGCGGCCCTCAGCCGACCTGACCTGATCGATCCGGGGACGTCGTCGTGGCAGCCAGGCGTCGGCCCGTGCGGTTCCGGCTGCGCCACGCACTGGCTGTGTTCGCCGTCCTGATCCTGGTCTCCTACGGCATCTCGATGGCCGAGGTGTACAGCACCCTGGCGCAGCGGCCGAAGGACTGCAACGTCCGGCAACTCGCCGCCGCTCCGGACGCCTCGACACCGGCCGGTTTCGCCGACCCTCACTGGCTGGTGCAGCGGCGCGGCACGGTCAATGACGCCAGCTGCCTGAACCGCACCGCGGTGTACGGGGTGGCGCAGCCGACCGATGAGGCCGAACTGGTCACGGCGCTGGCGTTCGCCCGCGAACACGACCTGAAGGTGACGCCGTCCGGTGCCCGGCACAGCATGGGCGGGCAGGCGTCGTGGCCCGGGGCGCTGATCCTCGACATGACCGCGATGAGCCGGATCACCATCGACGAGGCGTCCGGCACCGTGCGGGTCGGCGGCGGTGCGCGCTGGCGGCAGGTGCTCGAAGCGTTGCACCCGCACGGGCTCTCGGTGACCGGCATGCCGAGCATCGACGTGCTCAGCGTCGGCGGCACCCTCTCGGTCAACGCGCACGGCATCGACTTCCGCACCGGTTCGCTGGCCGGCACCGTCCGGAGCCTGCGGCTGATGAAGGCCGACGGCAGCGTCGTCACCCTCGATGCCGGTCACGATCCGGACCTGTTCCATGCGGTGATCGGGGGCTACGGGCTGTTCGGCGTCATCGTCGAGGCTGAGTTGGTCACGGTGCCGGACGAGGTGTACCGGCTCGAGCAGCGAGTGGTGGCCACCGCCGACCTGCCCGGCGTGCTGGACGCCCTGGCGGCCGACGAGAACAACCGGTTGATGTCCGCGGATCTGGCCACCGCGGGGTCGCCGCTGCTGGATCAGGCGATCGTCTACACCCATGCGCGGTTCCCTGGGTCCGCCGACGAGCCGAGACCCGAACTACGGCAGGAACCCGATTCGCCGCCGGCCCGGCTGATGTTCAACCTGGCCCGGCATCGCGGGCCGGGCCAATGGCTGAAGTGGACGCTGCAACGTGACCTCCTGCCGCGCTTGCGCCAGTGCGGCACCTCACGCAACGAGGCGCTGCGCGCGGCCGAAGCCTGCCTGGTGTCACGCAGCCAGGCGATGTACAGCGACCTGAGCCTGCTGCGCCACACGATCCCCCAGTACACCGACATCCTGCACGAGTACTTCGTGCCGCGGGACGCCCTGGTCCCATTCCTGCGTGCCACCGCAGCGGCGCTGCAGGAGAGCCAAGCGGTGGCGCTGCACGCGTCCGTCCGGGTGGTGCACGCCGAGCCGATTCTGCTCGACTACGCCCAGGGCGAGCGGTACTCGGTGGTGCTGTATCTGAGCCAGGAGGTCTCCGCCGAGGGCAACCGCGACATGGCCGACCTCACCCGCACCCTGGTCGACCGGGCGCTGGCCGCCGGCGGCACCTTCTACCTGCCCTACCAGCAGCACTACACCCGCGACGACCTGGCCCGCGCCTACCCGCGGATCGATGAGTTCTTCGCACTCAAGCGCCGCCACGACGCAGACCTGCGGTTCATGAACAACCTGTACACCAGATACGCCTGACCCTGCGAGTGTGGAGCGCGGGACCCGTGTGGGCAGGCTCTTGCCGAGAAATGCGCGTTTTCCGTTGCGGTCGCCGGCCACAGCGAGGTCTCTGCCGAGAAATGAGCGGAATCGACGCCTGGGAATCCTCCAAAACGCTCGTTTCGCTGCGGGAGGGCCTACATCGGGACTGCTCGGCTGGGAAAACGCTCGTTTCTCCGCGGTCGGCGGAGACGTCCCGTAGCCCGGGTCAGCCGGTGTAGTTGAGCAGTCGCTCCAACAGGACCGGGCCGAGCGGCTGGTCGGTCTCCAGCACCACGCGGACGTGAGCGCCCTCGACGTCCTTGGGGCCGTTGCGTTGATAGCGCAGGTCGCAGATGGTCTGGCCGCGTCCGGGGCCCTGGGTGTCGTCGACGACCACGGGCACGTTCGGCGCCCGGGTCGCGGTGATCTGGCCGGTCGCGATCGCCGCTGCCAGCGGGTCGTGCAGGGCACACATCCGACGGTCGTATTCGCCCACGTAGAAGTCGAAGTACAGGTCGAGAATGTCGGCCAGCGCCCGGTTCAGCGCCGAATCGGACGCCGCAAGCGCCAGCCGGTCGGATTCCTCGAAGGTGTTCTCCAGCGTCACGTCGAGCGGCACCATGACCACCTGCCAGGGCGCTTCCATGACCACCTGCGCTGCCTCGGGGTCGTTGTAGATGTTGGCCTCGCCCACCGCACTCAGATTGCCGGGAACCAGGGCGGCACCGCCCATGATGATCACCTCGTGCACCAGGTCCGCGATCGACGGATCCTGCTTGAGCGCGACGGCGAGGTTGGTCAGCGGGCCGATCGCGACCACGTCCAACTCGCCGGGGTACTGGTGCGCCAGCCGGACCAGCATGTCGGCCGCCGACTCGGCCTCGGGTTTGCGGACGGCGTGCGGCAGCTCGACCTCGCCCACTCCGTTGTGGCCGTGGATGTGCGGGACGCCGCCACCGAAACTGTGGGTGAGCGGATCCATCGCCCCCACCGCGACCGGGACGTCGGTTCTGCCGCCCAGGGCCAACAGATCGAGCGTGTTTCCCGCCGCACGCTTGGCGTCGACGTTGCCACTGACCGTCCCGATGCCGGCCAGGCTGATCTCGGGCGACGCCATCAGGTAGACCAGCGCGAGCGCGTCGTCGACTCCGGTGTCGCAGTCGAAGTAGACGGGACGGGGGGCCATAGCCCCTCCTTTCGGTGAGGGAGTTTCGATCGGCTAGGGGTTTTCGAGTCAGCTGCCGACGACGCCCACGATGGCGGCGTTCAGCAGGTTGGTCATGGTGGCGCCCAGCAGGGCGAGCAGTCCGTACTTGGCGACCTCGGAGCGCCGCTCGGGAATCAGCGAGCCGAGCGAACCGACCAGGATCGCGATCGAGCCAAAGTTGGCGAAGCCGCACAGCGCGAAGGTGGTGATCAGCGTGGTCTTCGGGTCGAGCTGCCCGGCGGCGACCATCGGGCCGAAGTTCGAGAAGGCGACGAACTCGTTGAGCACAGTCTTCTGGCCGATGAAGTTGCCGGCGACGGCCGCCTCGTTCCAGGGGACGCCGATCAGCCAGGCGACGGGTGCGAAGATCCAGCCGAACACCATGTCGAAGGAAAGTTGCGGCATGCCGAACCAGCCGCCGATGCCGCCCAGCGCCCCGTTCAGCAGGGCGATCACGGCGATGAAGGCGATCAGCAGGCAGCCGACGATGACCGCGAGATGGCCACCGGTGAGTGCACCGCGGGCCAGCGAGTCGATCACGTTCACCGATTCGGTGTCGTGGACGTCGCGCACCGAGGCGTCCAGGTCGGACTCCTCGGTCTCGGGCCACATGCCCTTGGCCACCAGCAGCGAGCCGGGGGCGTTCATCACCGCGGCCGCGAGCAGGTAGGGCATCGGCGCGCCGAGCAGCGAGTAGCCGACCAGCACGGTGCCGGCCACCGAGGCCAGGCCACCGACCATGCAGAGGAAGAGCTGCGATTTGGTCAACCGCGGCAGGTAGGGCTTGATCACCAGCGGCGCCTCGCTCATGCCGAGGACGACCACGGTGGCGGCCCACACCGACTCGATCTTGGACGCGCCGAGTACCCACTTCAGCGCGGTACCGACGATCTCGATCACCCACTGCAGAATGCGCAGGTAATAGAGCAGGCCGACGATCGCGCCGAAGAAGATGATGACGGGCAAGACCTGCAGGGCGAAAACGAAGCCGATCTTGTCCGGGTCGACCAGCGGTCCGAAGACGAACTCCGTGCCTGCGCTGGTGAAGCCGATGACGCCGGTGACCGCGTTGGCGAACTGCTCCAGCGCATAGGCGCCGGGCGGCCATTTGATGACCAGGAAGCCGACGATCGCCTGGAGCGCGAGCCCCGAGCCGACGATGCGCCAGTTGATCCGGCTCCGATGCTTCGATATCAGCACGATGATGCCCAGAATCAACGCGATTCCCAGCACCCCTTGAAAGCGCTCCATGCCAGCCTCCTCGTCGCGCGAATCTTGTGACCATAGGCTGGCACAGTGGCCGTTGGCAAGGCAGGAAAGGTCGGGGCGAGCCGTCCAACGTAACCTGAAAGACCCACGACGAAGGGTCCGGACGCCGGTGGCGTCCGGACCCCTCAGTGGTGTCGTAGGCAGGGCTGGCGGCCAGGCGACCTCCGCCTAACCTGCGGAACTTCAGAGGTCAGCTCAGCGGAGGTCGTCCGGGTTCTGCTCGGGACGATCCGAGGAACGTCCGGTGCCCTGGCCGAAGGCGTTCTTCGCCTCATCGAAGCCGGTGGGTCCGCCGCCCTCGGTGGGCAGCACGGCCCACAGCACCAGGTAGGCGATCCAGCCGACCTGGGTGAAGATGGCCAGCAGTACGGTCAGGATGCGGACCAGCCCGGAGTCCAGGTTGAGGAAGCGGGCCAGTCCGCCGCAGACGCCGCCGAGAAATTTGTCGGTGGTCGAGCGGGTCAGGGTCTTTCCGTTCATCGGGTTCCTTTCGTCGAATTGCGGGAAAGCAGGAGGCCGGCCAGGCCGATCACGACCAGGCCGAGGGGGGCGACGATCGAGGTGAGTTTCCAGTCGACCGTGCCGAAGGCGGCGCACAGGGCGAGCACGGCCAGGCCGATGCTGACCAGGCCCACGTTGAAGGCGGCGACGTCGATGCCCTTCATCTCACGGTCACCTCGCCGAGACCGGTATGCAGCACGACGGTGAGCACAGGTGCCCCGGGGTCGAGGATGCGCTGGTAGTTGCCGTTGATGCCGACGCCGTCGCGCGCGGCGTCCGGGCCGTGGTAGTCGCCGGCTCCGACCGACCATTCGACGACGACGTTGCCGGTGCGAGGCAGCGTCACCGCGAGCGTTCCGGCGCCTTGGGAGAACGTGACCCGCCGGGTCTCGGTGATCTGCAGGTTGCTGAGGTCGACGGTCACGTCACCGGCACCGTGATTCTGTTCGGTGGTGGGCAACTGGGCCATCGTGGCGTAGCTCACCTGCTCGTCTCCGAGGCTGCCGGGACGCGGCATGGGCACCAGCATCGCCAGCGTGACGAGGCCGGCGACCACCGCCAGCGGCAGCAGGCCGCGGGGGCGTCCGGCGAAGGCGGCGATCAGCAGTCCCACCCCCAGTGCGCCGAGCACGGTGGCCGGATAGGCGAGCGGCGGGACGGCCACGCCGAACACGACCGACACCGTCGCGGTCACAGCGAGGCCGCCGCCGACCAGACAGAGCACCAGCGGCCACAACCACCTGGGACGCCGCCGGGACGCGCGGGGCGCGGGCGGCGTCCACTGCGCGACGGCCGGGGGCGGCGCCGGCCGGTACTCGTACAGCGGGAGCACCGGTGTCGGTTCGGTGCGGGCGTCCACCGACCGCGACGACTCGGGCGGCGTGCCGTGCTGTTCCTCGGCGACCCGGTCGCGCCACGCCGCGGCCGCCCGCTCGAAGTCGGTCTGCGGCGACGCTGGCACTGGTGGGGCCGACGCCAGCGCGGGGGCCTGCGACGCATCGACGGCCGGGCTTCCGTCCGGCAGCGCATCGCCGGGCTGGGCGGTCGCGTCCGGACGATGCGGGTGACGCCGGCGGTGGAAACCGAAGTACCACAGGAAACCAAGCCCGACCACCGGGGCGGCGCCGAACGGCAGCCAGGAGCCGACCGCGAAGGTGATCAGCACGCCGAGGCAGACCACGGCGCCGATCGCGGCCGCCGGGGACCAGGATCGGGTGAAAGGAGCCATCCGGTAGAGCGGGAACTCGCTGGAGCCGTCCTTGGGCACCAGCAGCAGGGCGCCGACGTAGAAGGCGATGCCGAGCCCGCCCAGCAGCGCCAGTAGCACCATCGCGATCCGCAGCACGGTCGGGTCGACCTGCCAACGGCGGGCGAGTCCGGCACAGACGCCGCCGAGCACGGCGCCCGAGGACGCGCGGCGCAGCGGGGTGAGTTCCATGGCCACCACTGTTGTCGAGGGGCTCGGCCGGGCCATCGGGGAACGTCCCTGAGCCGACCCTCAAAGGGTTGCGCGAGCCCCGGTGAGGTCGGCCGCGGCTGGCCGGGCGGCGCCGCACGCGCGACACTGGCAGCAGAGGCATCGGTCTGCCAACCCCGATGCAGCCATCATGACGACTCATGTTCGCACCGTACCGGTGGCGCCGCATCGCGCCGACCGGCGGCTGGACACGGCCTGGCTCGCCGGGGTGTGCGCCGGCCTGGCCGCTCATTTGGGCTGGCCGACGTTGGTGCTGCGGGTCGGTTTCGTCCTGCTCTCCGCCAGCATGGGCATCGGGGTGGTGGTCTACCTGGTGCTGTGGCTGGCGCTGCCATTGGCCGCCGAAACGCCCCGGGCTCCCGGTCTCGACGCCGCCGGACGCCGCGGGCTGCGTACCGTCCAGGGACCGGCGCGGGTACCTGCCGACCTGGGGGCCATGTCGGCGGTCGCGTTGCTCGGTGCCGGACTGCTGTGGTTCGTCCAGTCCGCCGGGTTCGGCCTGCCGCCAGGGGTGCTGTGGCCCGCGCTGACGGGCACCGGCGGGCTGATGCTCATCTGGTGGCAGGCCGACCACATCTCGAACCGGTCGATCCGGCGGCAGACCGGGCTGCGCCGGTGGTTCGCGCCGCTGATCGCGCACTGGTCGCGGATCGTCCGGATCCTGCTCGGGCTGGCCGGCCTGGGCGCCGCCATCGCGCTCATCGTGGTGCAATTGCCGGCTCTGTCCGAGACCGCGCGGACGCCGCTGGTGCTGGGCCTGGTGGTGGCCATGCTGGTGCTTGCGGCGGCGCCCTGGATCATCCGGGTCCGGCGCTCGCTGAGCGTGGCCCGCGAGGAGAAGATGCTGGCCGATGCCCGCGCCGACATGGCCGCCCACCTGCACGATTCGGTGCTGCAGACCCTGGCGCTGATCCAGCGTCAGGCGTCCGACCCGAAGGCGGTGACGTCCCTGGCCCGGCGGCAGGAGCGCGAACTGCGGACGTGGCTGTACGGCGAGACCACGGACGCGGCGTCAGTGAAGGCGGCGCTGGTGGCGGCCGCGGCCGAGGTGGAGGACGATCATGGTGTCGATGTCGAGATCGTGGTGGTCGGCGACCGGGACCTGGATCCCGAGCTGAAGTCGCTGGTGCAGGCGTCCCGCGAGGCGATGACGAACGCCGCCCGGCACGCCGGGGTGACGAAGATCGACGTGTACGCGGAGGTGGACGAGGGCCTCGTGGAGGTGTTCGTGCGCGATCGTGGCCGCGGGTTCGTCCTGGCTGAGGTCCCCGCGGACCGGATGGGGGTGCGCGGCTCGATCATCGAGCGATTGCGGCGGGCCGGGGGCAATGCGACGATTCGAAGCGTTCCCGAACAGGGCACCGAGGTACGACTGGAGATGAAGCGATGACCGAGCAGCAGACGAATGCCCAGGCCGCCCGGCGGGTGGTGATCGTCGACGACCACGCCATGTTCCGCAGCGGGGTGAAGCACGACATCGGCTCCCGGGTGCACATCGTGGGGGAAGGCGAGGACGTCCCCACCGGGGTGGCCGCGGTGGTCAGGGCGCGGCCCGACGTGGTGCTGCTCGACGTGCACCTGCCCGGCGGCGGCGGTGTCGAGGTGCTCAAGCAGGTGCACGCCACCGAGCCGGAGATCAAATTCCTGGCGCTCAGCGTCTCGGATGCCGCCGAGGACGTGATCGGGGTGATCCGCGCCGGCGCCCGCGGGTATGTGACGAAGTCGATCTCGGCCGATGAATTGGTGGACGCGATCGGTCGTGTCGCCGAGGGTGACGCGGTGTTCTCGCCGCGACTGGCCGGCTTCGTGCTGGACGCCTTCTCGGGCTCGATCGACATCTCGGCCGTGGACGAGGAACTGGACAGGCTCTCCCAGCGCGAACGCGAGGTGATGCGGCTGATCGCCCGCGGGTACGCCTACAAGGAGATCGCCCGCGAGCTGTTCATCTCGATCAAGACCGTGGAGACCCACGTCTCGAGCGTGCTGCGCAAGCTGCAGCTGTCGAACCGGCACCAGCTGACCCGCTGGGCCACCGATCGCCGGCTGGTCTGAGCTCTCTGGAGTACCACTGTGCTGTGACTGGGGTGGTCACGGGGGTTCGCGGGTCCTAGGCTCCCAGCAATGACGCCACGGCGGGGTCATCAGCGGGCGGTTCAGGAGTACCCATGCGCACTGTCACCTATGTCAAGCACAAGACCGTCGAGATCATCGACAAGCCGATTCCGGAGATCGGGCCGGACGAGGTTCTGGTCAAGATCGCCGGTGCGGGCCTGTGCCATTCCGACCTGCACCTCATCGAGATGGGGGACGACAGCCCGCTGGTCGGCGGGACGCTGGGTCATGAGGGCGCCGGCCACGTGCACGAGGTGGGCGCGAACGTCACCAAGTGGAAGGTCGGCGATCCGGTCCTGGTGTCGCTGGTGCTGAGCTGTGGAGAGTGCCGCGAGTGCCTGTCCGGTCGCGACAGCCAGTGTCACGTGGCGAGCCCCCGAGGCGCGCTGGCGCCGGCCGCGCCCGGCATCGGCACCCCCGGAAGCATGGCCGAGTACATCGCGGTGAAGTCGTACCACCTGGATCCGCTGGGCGATCTCAAGCCGGCCGATGCCGCGCCGCTGGCCGACGCGGCGCTGACCCCGATGCACGCGATCAACACAGTCCGCGACCGGCTGACCGGTGACGCCACCGTCGTTCTGATCGGGATCGGCGGTCTGGGACACATGGGCCTGCAGATCGTCGCCGCCACTTCCGCGGCGCGGATCATCGCCGTAGACACCGACCCCGAGAAGTTGAAGTACGCGGAATCCCGGGGCGCGATAGGCATTCTGAGCAACAAGAAGGCCGTCGCCCGGATCCTGGAACTGACCGAAGGCCGCGGCGCCGATGTGGTCATCGACTTCGTCGGTGTGCAACCGTCGGTCAACCTCGCCGTGTCCGTGATCGCCCAGGGTGGCGCGATCCGGTTCGTCGGGCTGGGTGGCGGCAGCTTCGCCTACACCGCCGGCATCGTCGAACTGCCCTGGGGCGTGAACATCGAGCGTCCCTACGGCGGGAACCGGTCCGACCAGCGCGAGGCGCTCGCCCTGGCGCAGGAGGGCAAGATCAACGTCGACGTGGTGCATTACCCGCTCGACCAAGCCAGCCAGGCGTTCGAAGATCTGCATGCCGGCAAGATCCACGGCCGGATCGTGCTGGTGCCCTGACCGTCGTCGTCGAGGTCTTCGAGCCCGGGACGGGACCGCGCGGCCGTTGACCCGGGCGGCCGCTGACCCAGTTCGTCCCTGGTTCGACAAGCTCGACTCCGGCCGCTCGGTCGAGGACGGTTTTCCGCCGGGTTCGTGCATCCTGAGCCGACACTGACAGAACTTGTCGGCGCCACGGCTTAGTGTGGGTGACGCGATGACCGACACCCTTTTCCCCGACCTGTTCAACTTCTCCTCCGAACGGGCCGCACCGGCGCAGTCCGGGGCGACACCGGCGTCCCAGTCTGCCGGCGAGCGCCAGCCGCGGCGACACCGGATCACCGAGGACGAGTTGCTGGCCGACCTCAACCCGCCGCAGCGTGAGGCGGTGCTGCACGCCGGCTCGCCGGTGCTGGTGGTGGCCGGCGCGGGCTCGGGCAAGACCCGGGTGCTGACGCGCCGGATCGCCCACCTGGTCAGCTTCCGGAAGGTGCACCCGGGGTCGATCCTGGCGATCACTTTCACCAACAAGGCGGCAGCCGAGATGCGCCATCGGGTGGTCGACATGGTGGGTAACCGGGCCAAGCTAATGTGGGTCTCCACCTTCCATTCGGCGTGCGTGCGCATGTTGCGGGCCGACATCCACCGGTTCGGCATCAGCCGGACCTTCTCGATCTATGACGACACCGACGCCAAGCGGCTGATGACCTTGGTGCTGCGCGACGCCGAGGTCGATCCGAAGCGGTACCCCGTCCGCACCGTGATGAACTGGGTGTCGAACTGCAAGAACGAACTGGTCGACCACGAGACCGCCGCGGCGAAAGCCGAGACGGCCAACGAGAAGATCTACGCCGACGCCTACCGCGAGTACCAACGGCGGCTGACAACGGCGAACGCCCTCGACTTCGACGACCTGATCATGACCACCGTGCACCTGCTGCAGGCGTTCCCCGATCTGCGTGAGCAGTACCGGCGGCGGTTCCGGCACGTGCTGGTCGACGAGTACCAGGACACCAACCACGCCCAGTACGCGCTGGTCCGGGAGTTGTGCGCCGAGCTGCCGGTGCCGGACGGCCTGGCTGCGGTCGAACCGCCGGAACTGATGGTGGTGGGTGACTCCGACCAGTCGATCTATGCCTTCCGGGGCGCGACGATCCGCAACATCCTGGCTTTCGAGGCCGACTTCCCCGGCGCTACAACGATCGTGCTGGAGCAGAACTACCGCTCCACGCAGACCATCCTGAACGCCGCCAACGCGGTGATCACCCGCAACCCGGGACGTCCCGAGAAGCGGCTCTGGTCGGACGCCGGCGACGGCGAGCGGATCGTCGGCTGGGTCGCCGACACCGAGCACGACGAGGCGCAGTACGTGGCCGACGAGATCGACGCTCTGACCGACGACGGCATCGCCAAACCCGGCGACGTGGCGGTGTTCTACCGCACCAACGCCCAGTCCCGCGCCTTCGAGGAGGTGTTCATCCGGGTCGGCATGCCGTACCGGGTGGTGGGTGGCGTCCGGTTCTACGAGCGGCGCGAGATCCGTGACGCGATCGCCTATCTGCGCTCGATCGCCAACCCGGCCGACGACGTGTCGGTGCGGCGCATCCTGAACACACCGCGGCGGGGCATCGGCGAGCGGGCCGAGGCGGCGATCGAGGTACTGGCGGCGTCGGAGCGGATTCCGTTCGGCGCGGCCGTGGCGCGAGCGTCCGAGGCGCCGGGACTGGCGACCCGTTCGCTCACCCAGATCCAAGGCTTCGCGGCGCTGCTGGGGGAGCATCGCGCGATGATGGAGGCCGGCGACGCCGCCGACACGATCCTCACCTCGATCCTGGAGAAGTCCGGCTACATCGACGAGTTGAAGAACTCCGACGATCCGCAGGACGCCACCCGGCTGGAGAACCTGATCGAACTGGTGTCGGTGGCGCAGGAGTTCGTCTCGGCCGCGCACACCATCGACCTGCCCCCCGACGGCGGCGAACTGGCGGCCGCCGCACCCGAGCCGGACGATTCGCTGCCGGCGTTCTTGGAGCGGATCGCGCTGGTCGCCGACTCCGACCAGATCCCGGACGCCGACGGCGACGGCGCCGGGGTGGTCACCCTGATGACGCTGCACACCGCGAAGGGCCTGGAGTTCCCGGTGGTCTTCCTGACCGGCTTCGAGGACGGCATCTTCCCCCACCAGCGCACGCACGAGAGCAAGGACGAACTGGAGGAGGAGCGCCGGCTGGCCTACGTCGGCATCACGCGGGCCCGGCAGCGGCTGTACCTGTCCCGCGCGGTGGTGCGCACCATGTGGGGGCAGCCGCAGTACAACCCGCCCAGCCGGTTCACCGAGGAGATTCCGCAGCACCTGTTCGACTGGCGACGTCTGGGGACGGCGCAGGTCGGCTTCGCGTCCCGGGCGAAGGCGCGGACGGAGCAGGCTTGGCGCAACACGGTCAGCTACGGATCGAAGCCGTCACTGCCCAAGCCGGTGCCCAGCCTGGAGCCGGGGGATCGAGTGCTGCACACCCACTTCGGGATGGGCTCGGTGATCGCGGTCAGCGGCCGGGGCGACGCGACGAAGGCCGACGTCGATTTCGGCAGCCACGGGGTGAAGCGGCTGAGCCTGATCCACGCTCCGATGGAGAAGTTGTAGAGCCGCCTTCGTCGCTGATTGAGCTTGTCGAAATCCGGGTCTCAGCATGCGCTCGACCCACAGAGCGCCGGGAACCGACCGGCGGCGGCCGGAGTTACTTCTTCTTCAGGTACGGGACCGGGTTGACGCCCTTGCCGTTCTTGTAGACCGAGAAGTGCAGGTGGCAGGCGGTGGAAATCCCCGTGTTGCCGACGGTGCCGAGCAGTTCGCCCTTGTGCACGCGTTGGCCGACCTTGACCACGATCTTGTCCATGTGCAGGTAGGCGGTCTCGAGCTTGGCGCCGCGGACCTTCCCGCCGTTCAGCCGGACGTTGTGGCCCGAGCCGCCGTTGTAGCCGGCCGGTGCGACCTTGATGACCTTGCCGTCCTGCGCGGCCCAGATCGGCTGGCCGCACTTGCCGCCGATGTCCTGTCCGTTGTGCATGCGGTAGTAGTGCAGGATCGGGTGCAGCCGCATGCCGAAGCCGGAGCCGAACTTACCGGCGGTTGGCATCACGAACCTCGAGTCGTCGTTGAGCATCGCGGACTGCTGGCGGATCTTCGCCGCCGCTGCATTGAGCGCCGCCGTCCGGCTGTCCAGAGCGGCGTCGCGCTGGCTGGCGGCCAGCTTCTGAGCCGTGGCGGCGAGTTCCGCGCGGCGGGCCTGCGCCAGCGCCTGCGGAGCCTGCGCCCGGGCGGCGTCGCGGCTCACCTGACCGTCGCGCGCGTCCATCGCTGCGGGATTGAACCCGCCGAGGGTCGGCTGCGGCACCGGGGCGGCGGCTGACGGGGTGGCGATGTGGGACAGGCCGGCGACGAGGGCGCCGATGGCCACGGTGGCCAGGGTGCCGCGGGGCACACGAGAACGAATCCAGCTGGTCGTCTGGGGTTCAGCCTCGATTGGGCGCACGCGAGTATCTCCTTAACGCAACGGTGATGTGCCTGTGATCCCAGGCGCAGGCTTACCTTAGCATTTCTTAGAGATATCTCAGAATCGGGGTGCGAGGCGGCTTGCTCCGACGCGACCGATCTACGCGGGCGCTGGCCCCGGCAGATCGACGGACAGCGACCCAACGGCACCGTTTCGTCCACCAGATGGCGGACAGGCGAGTCCACGGGGTGGGCGTCGTCGTCGCAGCCGACTATCGTGACGCGGTGACCTTCCGTGCCCCGCGGCCCGGAACTGCCAAGGACGGACGGAGTTGTCGGTGGATCTATTCGAGTACCAAGCACGGGATCTCTTCGAGGCCCAGGGGGTACCGGTTCTGCGGGGCATCGTGGCCCGCACGCCCGAGGAGGCGGAACAGGCCGCGGAGCAGCTCGCCACGCCCGTGGTCGTGGTCAAGGCGCAGGTCAAGGTGGGCGGCCGCGGTAAGGCCGGCGGCGTCAAGCTGGCCCGCAGCCCGCAGGAGGCGCGCGAACGGGCGTCCGAGATCCTGGGACTGGACATCAAGGGCCACATCGTCGAGCAGGTGATGGTCGCCGAGGGCGCCGACATCGCCGACGAGTACTACTTCAGCATGCTGCTCGATCGCGCCAACCGGACCTACCTGGCGATGTGCTCGGTCGAGGGCGGCATGGACATCGAGACGCTGGCCGAGGAGCACCCCGAAAAGCTCGCCCGGGTCGAGGTCGACCCGATCACTGGGCTGGACGAGGCCAAGGCGGCCGAGATCGTGGCCGCAGCCGGTTTCGCCGAGGATGATCGCGCCGAGGTGGCCCGCGTGCTGGTGCTGCTGGGCGAGGTGTATCGCGACAACGACGCCACCCTGGTCGAGGTGAATCCCCTGGTGAAGACCGGCGACGGTGCCATCGTGGCGCTGGACGGCAAGGTGTCGTTGGATGCCAACGCCGCCTTCCGGCACTCCGACTGGGCTGACCTCTCCGACGAGTCGCGCGACGACCCGCTGGAGATCCGGGCCCGCGAGCGGGGCCTCAACTACGTGAAGCTGGACGGCAGCGTCGGCATCATCGGCAACGGTGCCGGCCTGGTGATGAGCACCCTGGACGTGGTGGCCGGCGCCGGCAAGGAGTTCCCGGGCAGCCCGACCCCCGCGAACTTCCTCGACATCGGCGGCGGCGCGTCCGCCCAGGTAATGGCCGACGGACTCGACATCATCTTGTCCGACCCGCAGGTGAAGGTGGTCTTCGTCAACGTGTTCGGCGGCATCACCGCTTGCTCCGAGGTGGCCAAGGGCATCATCGCCGCGCTCGGGATCCTGGGCGAGAAGGCGACCAAGCCCATCGTCGTCCGGCTGGACGGCAACGCGGTCGAGATCGGCCGGCACATTCTGACCGAGGCGGCGCATCCGCTGGTGACGATGGAACTGACCATGGACTCTGCCGCCCGCAAGGCCGCCGAGTTGGCCAGCAAGAACTGAAAGGACATCAGTCGATGACGATCTGGCTGGACCAGAACTCCAAGGTGCTCGTGCAGGGCATGACCGGCTCCGAGGGCCGCAAGCACACGCAGCGGATGATCAGCTCGGGCACCCGCGTGGTCGGCGGCGTCACCCCCGGCAAGGGTGGGCAGACGGTGACCTTCGAGGAGGACCCGGTGCCCGTGTTCAACTCGGTCGCCGAGGCGAAGGAGGCCACCAAGGCGAACGTGTCGGTGATCTTCGTGCCGGCCGCCTACACCAAGAAGGCCGTCTTCGAGGCGGTGGACGCCGGAATCGAGCTCGTGGTGGTGATCACCGAGGGCGTCCCGGTCAAGGACACCGCCGAGTTCTACAGCTACGCCGCGGCCAGCGGCAGCACGCGGCTGATCGGCCCCAATTGCCCGGGTCTGATCAGCCCCGGCAAGTCCAACGTCGGGATCATCCCGGCGGGCATCGCGAACTCCGGGCGGATCGGCCTGGTCAGCAAGTCGGGCACGCTGACCTACCAGATGATGTTCGAGCTGGGCGACATCGGCTTCTCCTCCGCGGTAGGCATCGGCGGCGACCCGATCATCGGCACGACACATATCGACGCACTCGCGGCCTTCGAGGCGGACCCCGACACCGATTGCATCGTGATGATCGGCGAGATCGGCGGCGACGCCGAGGAACGTGCCGCCGCCTACGTCGCCGAGCACGTCACCAAGCCGGTGGTCGGCTACGTGGCCGGTTTCACCGCACCGGAGGGCAAGACGATGGGCCACGCCGGTGCGATCGTCTCCGGCTCCAAGGGCACCGCCCAGGCCAAGAAGGCCGCGCTGGAGGCCGCCGGGGTCAAGGTCGGCCGGACGCCGAGCGAGACGGCGTCCCTGGTGCGCGAGATCATGGAGGGCCGGGACTGATCCCGGGCTCCGAGAACCGAGTGACACCTTCGGGAGTCGCTGCCCCTTTGCAGAGTGGCGGTGGCTCCCGGTTGTGTCACTGACCTATCGCCCCGTGCGTGGCCGCGGCCGAGCACGACCACTTTTCGCAGGGTGGGCAGACACTGCGGGCGTGATCGCTCCCCATCTGCTCGCACTCGAGATGTTCACGACCCGGCAGGCGAAGGCGGGCGGGTGACCGACTTCGAATGCGTCAGGCGGCTCGCGACGGCGTCCTGATCAGGCTGAAGCGTGGCTGGTATTCGGGCAATCCAGTCAGCGGGTAAGGACAGTCACGCCGGTCCGGATCAGGGGAACTGGGTGGCCCGCTGGGTCGCCCGGCCGACGATGCCCTTCCATGCGTCGTCGCTGAAGTCGAAGTTGTTCGACGGCGTCGCCAGCACGTAGATCAGCCGCTTGTCGACCGCGGCGATACCGACCCGGTAGGTCGTGGTATTGGAGTCGCTGATCCGCTGCGTCACCAGGTAGCTGATGGCGGTCAGATCCCTGCCGTCGGAGGCGGGTGTCTTGACCTGGTCGGCCTTCACCGAAGCGGTGCGCGTCCGGTCGGCGCAGGTGCCGAAGTTCGCGCTCAATTGCTTCACCATCGCGCTCGCCCCGGACGCCTTCGCGAAGCTGTAGATGACCTCATCGATGCCGAACTCGCTTGGCGTCTTGGCGTTGTTGGTGAGCACGTAGGTCCGCTGCGCGGCGTCGGCCGCCCCACGCAGTTCGTTCAGGTCGACGTTCTCGCACTCGCTGCCGAGCAGCTTCGGTTGCTGTGGGTCGGTGGCGTCCCACTTGCCGGATGTCGCTATCACCTGGGGCAGGTCGACCAGCGCCAGCCAGCCTGCCGGGTCGGTGTCCGGAGGGGTGGTGCCGACGGACGCCGGCTTGGACGGACAGGTGCCGGACGCGGGACCGCACTGCCGCGCCATCGACGCGACGGACGCGGTGACCAGGGCATCGGTGGCAAAACCCTCCGCTCCGGCGCGCGCGCCGCCGTCCACGACCGACAGGAACCGGCCGGTGCGGGCGAACACCAGGGTGTGCGAATCGCCCTCCGCGGTCTGCACCGCCAACGCCGTGGCCGCATCGGCGAAGCCGGTGATCCGGTCGGTGGCGATCAACAGGCTGCCCTTGCAGGAGCCGGCCTGGCTGACCAGTGCCGCGAAGGCGGTCGTCGCCGCGTTGGCGTCCGGCCAGGCCTGTACTACCTGGAGCAGGCTGCCGCCGCCCTTGCTGGCGGTGAACAGGTGGTTCAGCTCCGAATCCGGAGAGCTGCCGCCCGTGCCGGACAGCTCGACGCACTCGGGCTGCCGCGGAGCACCGGGGCTGGCCGACGGGCCCTCCTGCGTCCAGCTGACACCCTTGCGCAGCTTCGCCAGTTCAGCGGCGGCGATCAGCTGCGCATCCTCCAACGACGGCGGTGGGGTGGCCGACGCGCTCTGTCCCGGTGTGGCTGCTTCGCTGGGGGCCGGCGTGGCCGTTCCGCTGGGCCGCTGGACGGCGAGCCAGACGATCAACCCGACGATGACGGCGGCGGCGATCCCACCCAGTAGCCAGGTGAGCATTCGTCGCCGGTCGGCGGGTTCCGAAGCCGAGGCAGCGGGGCTGCTCCCGACGGGCGGCTGGCCACCGCTGCCGGGGTCGGGATCCTTCGCCGCGCTCGAGACCAAGACCTCGGAAGCCTCGCCGTCCGAGGCTGGGCTTGGCAGGTCGACGGGCGAGAACGGCGACGACACACTGACCGCCGAGCGGCGCGGGGCCGCGCTCTGCCAGCCCTCCGGAAGGTCCTCGGCCGAGAACCGGCGTCCGACCGCCGGTGGCTGCGCCGGTTCGGGCAGTGCCGGAGCGGGCGGCGGGATGGGGGTACTCACCTCGGGCGCCACGGACGCGGCGTCCGTGGTGCCGGAATCGTCGGCGGGGGCCCAGGCGCGCGATGCACGCCCCTGGCCGGTATTACCCGTGTCGGGCGTCCCACGATCGAGCCCGCCGTCCACGTCGTCCGCGGCCCGGCGGGGCCTTTCCGAATCGGTGTCGTTCATCTCGTCCTCATGGTCGACCGCGTGTTGAACCCGGCCGAGTTTAGTGCGGTCGGGCGTGTCTGCCCCCGCCCGCGGTGGTACTCGGCGACCATGGGGAATCATGCCCAGTAGATCCGAACGCCGCCGTTCTCGCGTGCGTCTCACGGTGGCGGAGCTGACCGGCGAGGAGCGTGCCGCCGCGGCCCCCGAGTTCCCGCTGCTGCCAGTCGCGCTGGCTGCGGGTGCCGCGTCCGCGCTGGCCGGATGGTTGCTGGTGTCGGGCCTGGTGATGATCGCCTGGTTCACAGCGATGGCGATGCCGGTACCGACCGCGCTGGGCTTCGCTGGGCAGTTCTGGCTCGCCGGTCACGGGGTCGGCGCGGCGATAGGCAGCTTGGTGGTCACCCTGACCCCGCTGGGCTTGAGCGCGCTGTTCGTGCTGCTGGCCCGCCTGGTCACCGGCCTCGTGCTGCGCGCGACGTCGGCGGACAACCTCGACGGACGCGGGGCGCTGCGGGCGTGGGGCCTGGCCACGGCCGGCTATGGACTGGTCACCGTGGTGGTCGCAGTGGCCTCGGGGGCCGGCTCCCGGGTCGGTTCCGCCGTCGTCGGCGGACTGGTCGTCGGAGCCCTCGGTGCCGGCTGGGCGCTCGCCCGCCGCCTGCGTGCATTGGTGAGCCCGCCTCCCGCGCTGACCGGCATCGGCCGCGCGATCATGGCCGGACTGGCCGCGATGGCGGCGATCGCGGCCGTCGTGCTGGCCGTCGCGCTGCTCCGCGGGGCGGGACGGATCTCGGTGATCGAAGCGTCGCTCGCGCCGGACGCCGTCGGCTCCTGGATGTTGGTCGCTCTCCAACTGCTGTACCTGCCGAATCTGCTGGCCTGGACCGCCAGCTGGGCGCTTGGCGCCGGGGTCAGCGTGGGCGTCGGCTCGTTGGTGTCGCCAATGCTGACCACGGCTGGTCTGCTGCCCGCGATCCCGGTGTTCGGCGCAGTTCCGGAGCCGGGCCCGGGCGGCCCGTGGAGCTACGCCTGGCTGCTGAGCGGCGTCCTGGTCGGAGTGGTGGCCGGCTGGGCGGCCGTCCGGAGCGCACCCGCCGGACAGCGCAGCCTCGTGGCGTGGCTGGCTCGTGGCATGGGCTCCGGGTTCGGCGTCGCTCTGGCGGTGCTGGTGCTCGCTGCGCTGTCCCGGGGTGATCTGGGGGCCGAGCGGCTGATCGGGATGGGCCCGGTGGTGCTCAATCTGTTGTGGCTGGCGCCGGTACCGATGCTGGTCGGCGGTGCCGGTGCGGCTCTGGCGCACTGGTACGCGAAGGGACGTCGGCTGCCGTCGTCCGACCTCGCCGACATCGACTCGGCCGAGGCGTCCACCGAGGCGCTGGACGTCGACACCGTCGCGATCGGCCGAGACTAGACCGGGCGCCGTCCGGGCGTCGCGCAGCGGACGAGGGTTGGTGTGCGGGGCACTAGGCTGCCCGTCATGGCCTTCCGCATCGCCGTGCTGATCTCCGGTACCGGCAGCCTCCTCCAGGCACTGCTGGACGCCCGGGCCGCCGGCGAACTGGACGCCGACGTGGTCGTGGTGGGGTCCGACCGGGCCGACGCCCAGGGTCTGCGACGAGCCGAGAACGCCGAGGTGCCGACGTTCGTCCACCCGTTCGCCTGGGGTGGCGACCGGGCCGCCTGGGACGCCGAACTCACCGCATTGGTGGCCGCCCACGAGCCCGATCTGGTGGTGTCGGCCGGCTTCATGAAGCTGGTCGGGCCGGCCTTCCTGGACCGCTTCGGGGGCCGGACGATCAACACCCACCCTGCGCTGCTGCCCAGCTTCCCCGGCATGCACGGCCCGCGCGACGCCCTGGCGCACGGCGTCAAGGTGACCGGGGTCACCGTCTTCGAGGTGGACGCCGGCGTCGACACCGGCCGCATCCTGGCTCAGGAGGCCGTCCGGGTGCTGCCCGGGGACACCGTCGAATCGCTGCACGAACGCATCAAGGTGGCCGAGCGGGTCCTGCTCGTCCACACCGTCAACGACCTTGCCGCCAAGGAGCATTCATGACCGACCGGCTGCCCATCCGCCGCGCCCTGCTGTCGGTGTACGACAAGACCGGACTGCTCGAACTCGGCCGCACCCTGGCCGAGGCCGGCGTCGAGATCGTCTCGACCGGCTCGACGGCCCGCACCCTGACCGACGCCGGCGTCCCGGTCACTCCCGTCGAACAGGTCACCGGCTTCGCCGAATGCCTGGACGGACGGGTCAAGACCCTGCACCCGCACATCCATGCCGGCATCCTCGCCGACCTGCGGCTGGACTCGCATCGCTCCCAACTCGGCGAACTCGGCATCGAGCCGTTCCAGCTGGTGGTCAGCAACCTGTACCCGTTCGCCGAGACCGTCGCCTCGGGGGCCAGCCCGGACGAGTGCGTCGAGCAGATCGACATCGGCGGGCCGAGCATGGTCCGAGCCGCCGCCAAGAACCATCCGTCGGTGGCCATCGTCACCTCGCCCGAGCAGTACCCGTCGCTGTGCGACGCGCTGGCCGCGGGAGGCTTCACGCTGGCCGAGCGGCGCGCGCTGGCCACCGTCGCGTTCCGGCACACCGCCGCCTACGACATCGCGGTGGCGTCCTGGATGGGGGAGGAGTTCAGCCCGGACGCATGGCCGGCCTGGATCGGCGGCACCTGGCACAAGGTGGGCGGGCTGCGTTACGGCGAGAACTCGCACCAGCAGGCGGCGCTCTACCGCTACCCGGGCGGGCCGTCCGGCATCACCGGCGCCGATCAGCTGCACGGCAAGGAGATGAGCTACAACAACTACACCGACGGCGACGCCGCCTACCGGGCCGCCTACGACTTCGATGAGCCCGCGGTGGCGATCATCAAGCACGCCAATCCCTGCGGCATCGCGGTCGGCGCCGACGTGGCCGAGGCGCACCGCAAGGCGCACGCCTGCGACCCGGTCAGCGCGTTCGGCGGGGTGATCGCCACCAACCGTCCCGTGTCGGTGGCGCTGGCCGAGCAGATCGCCGAGATCTTCACCGAAGTGGTGATCGCGCCGTCCTACGACGACGGGGCGCTGGAGATCCTCGGCCGGAAGAAGAACATCCGGCTGCTGCAGGCGGCGCCCTACGAGCATCGCGAGCGGCAGCTGCAGCCGATCTCGGGCGGCGCGCTGCTGCAGCAGCCCGACCGGATCGACGCCCCCGGTGACGACCCGGAGAACTGGACGCTGGCCGCCGGCGAAGCCGTCGACGACGCCACCCTGGCCGACCTGGCGTTCGCCTGGCGGGCCTGCCGGGCGGTGAAGAGCAACGCCATCCTGCTGGCCTCCGGCGGCGCCTCGGTCGGGGTCGGCATGGGGCAGGTCAACCGGGTGGACTCCTGCCGACTCGCGGTCGAGCGGGCCGGCGAGCGGGCCGCAGGCTCGGTGGCGGCGTCCGACGCGTTCTTCCCGTTCGCGGACGGCCCCGGCATCCTGATCGAGGCCGGCGTCCGGGCGATCGTCCAGCCGGGCGGCTCGGTGCGGGACCCGGAGACGATCGCGGCGGCCGAGGCCGCCGGGGTCACCATGTACTTCACCGGTACCCGGCACTTCTTCCACTGAGGTGCCGGCCACGCGTGGCACGATCGGAACCATGACCACCGCCGGCGAGCGACCGCCGAAGACCTTCGTTCAGCAGGTATTGGGCCAGTGGCCGCTGGCCAGTGTGCTGCTCGGGGTCTTTGTCGGGCTGGCGGTCGTCGCGACCAGCCACTGGCGCACCGGCAGCACCCTGATCGGGTTGTCGATCACCATGGGCGGGCTGTTCCGGCTGCTGCCGAAACGCAGGGTCGGGCTCCTCGCAGTCCGGGGCAGGGTGGTGGACACGGTGGTCCTGCTGGGGATCGGGGTCGGGATCACCGTGCTGGCCTGGGCCGTCCCTGCGCTGCGGATCTGACTGCTCCAGGGTCTCGACAATCTCGACCGAGGAACCTCAGCGCTTCTTGGAGTACCGGAACTGCTCGGACGAGGTGGCGTTGTCGCCGCGCACCCGGGCCGCCTCGCGGGTGCGCAGGTCGACCCGGCGGATCTTGCCCGAGATGGTCTTCGGCAACTCCTCGACGAACTCGATGATCCGGACGAGCTGGTAGCCGGACAGGTTCGCCTTGGCGTGATCGAAGATCGACCGGGCCGTCGCCTCGGACGCCTCGACCCCGGCGGCCAGCGTCAGGAACGCCTTCGGCACCGCCAGCCGGACGGGGTGCGGGCTCGGCACCACCGCGGCCTCGGCCACCGCGGGGTGCTCCAGCAGCACCGATTCGAGTTCGAAACGGGCTGATCTTGTAGTCGGACGCCTTGAACACGTCGTCGGCGCGCCCCACGTAGGTCAGGTAGCCGTCGGCGTCCCGGCTAGCGATGTCGCCGGAGTGGTAATAGCCGTCCCGCATCGCCTCGGCGGTGTACTCCTCGTCGCCGAAGTAGCCGCTCATCAACGCCAGCGGACGCCGGGCCAGGTCGAGGCAGATCTCACCCTCGTCCTGGCCGGGTTCGCCGGTGACCGGGTCGAGCAGTTCGACGTTGTAGCCGGGCAGCGGACGTCCCATCGAGCCGTCCTTCACCAGCTGACCAGGGGAGTTGCCCACCCAGCAGGTCGTCTCGGTCTGGCCGAAGCCGTCCCGGATCGTCGAGCCCCAAGCAGCCCGCACCTGGGTGATCACCTCGGGGTTGAGCGGCTCGCCGGCACCGACCAGTTCGCGCGGCGGCTGCCGCAGCTGGGTCAGATCGGCCTGGATCAGCATCCGCCACACCGTCGGCGGCGCGCAGAAGGTGGTGACCTGGTGGGCGTCCATCACCCGCATCAGCGCACCGGCGTCGAACCGGGCGTAGTTGAAGATGAACACCGTCGCCTCAGCCAGGAACGGCGAGAAGAAGTTGCTCCAGGCGTGCTTGCCCCAGCCCGGCGACGAGATGTTCAGATGGACGTCGCCCTCCCGGACGCCGAGCCACCACATGGTCGACAGGTGGCCCACCGGATAGGACACCTGGGTGTGCCGGACCAGCTTCGGCCGGGCGGTGGTGCCCGAGGTGAAGTACAGCAGGCAGGTGTCGCCGGCCGGGGTCGGGGCGTCCGGGGTGAAGGTCTCCGGGCCGGCGTGCGAGTCGGCGAAATCGGTCCAGCCGGGCACCGGGTCGCCGACGCCGATCCGGGTCACCTCGCCGGGCAGGACGGCGAACCGGTCGGCGAGCGCCGTGGGAGCGATGGTGTAGGTCGCGCCGGCCGTCCGGACCCGGAACTCGAGTTCGCCGGCGGTCAGCAGGGTGGAGGTGGGGATGGCGACCGCGCCCACCTTGAGCACGCCGAACAGGGTCTCCCACAGTTCGATCGTGTTGTTCAGCATCACGATCATCGCGTCACCGCGGCGGACGCCGAGGTCGGTCAGCCAGGCGGCCACCTGGTCGGAGCGCCGCGACAGCTCCCCGTAGCCGGCGCTCTGTACGTTCAGGTCGGCGTCGACGATAGTCACCGCAGGCCGGTCGGGATGCTCACCGGCCACCACGTCGAACCAGTCCAGGGCGAAGTTGAACTCGGTCAGTTCCGGCCAGCGGAAGCCCGCCACCGCACCGTCGTAGTCGGTGGCGTGGTCGAACAGGAAGTCGCGGGCCGCGCGGACGGCCTCGGTGGCGGGAGTGGCGGGAGGTCCGAGCTGGGGCATGGCGCTATCCAACCACCGTCATCGGTGTAGCGCTCGTAGATTCGCCCGCGCGATCGCCTCGACGCCGGCGGCATTGGGGTGGTCGCCGTCGTCGGCGAGCAGCGGGTCCGGGGTGTTGCTGAACACCGATCGCAGCTCCACATACTGCGCCCCGGCCGCGCCGGCGGCGTCCTTGATCGCCGAGTCGACGGACGCGGTGACCGCACGGCTCCAGCTGAGCTGTGGCCAGCCGCCCTGCTTCAACGCGGTCTGCCCGTCGGTGAGAATGTTCCAGTAGCCGTCGACCACCAGGCCGAAGGGCCGGTTGCCTTCCAGGACGGTGATCCGCGTCAGGATCCGACCCAGCCGGCTCCGCATCTGTCGCACGTGCGGCAGGTAGCAGCTGCCGTCACAGCCGGTGCGACGCCAGAGGTCCAAGTCGTCGGTGACGTCGTTGGCGCCGATGATGACCACCACCACGTCGGCGTGACGCACGGCGCCGATGGTGTGCGGGTCATGGCTCAGATCCTCGAGCAGATCATCGGTGGTGGCGCCGGGCTCACCCAGGTTTGCCTGGGTCACCGGCACCTTCCAGGTGGCGTGCAGCGCTTCGGCCAACTCGGCGGTGATGCCGTCGCAGTCGCAGTTCATCCCCGACATCACCGAGTCGCCCAGCCCGACCAGATGAACCGGGCCGGTGGGAGTGAGCCGGGTGGACGGACCCGGCGCCCGGGGCGAACTCGTCGGGGTGCCCGGCTGCGGTGTAGACGGGTTGGCCGTGGCTGCTCTGGCGACCATCCCGACGGGTGACGTGGGTGCCCAGGTCGCGGTGGCGATCAGGGCGATCGTCACGAGAACCGCGACAACCGTGCCGACCAGCGCACCCCGCCGGTGTCGGACCGACATCAGCTCAGGACGCCCTGTGCGGCCAGCCAGGCCAGCGACTGTGGCAGATAGGGGGCGTAGGTCCGGTAGTTGTGACCGCCCGCGGGAAGGATCACCGTCGACACGTTGGGGTCGCCTTTCGCCTCTTTCGTCATCGCGGCGGTGGGCTTTGCCGACCAGGTGTCCTGCTTGCTGACAACCATCAGCAGCTTGCTGCCGCGCATGCCGTAGGTGCGATAGAGCCACTCCGCGGAGTTCTCGTTCCACAGCTGCTTGTCATTGCCGAACAGGTCCCCGGTGGTGTTGTCGGTGTAGGGGACGTAGTTGCCGGCCAGCGCGACCGCCGCCTGGTACGAGGTGGGGTAGCGCAATGCCAGCTTCGCGGCGCACTGGGCGCCGGCGCTGAACCCCATGATCGACCACTTGGCGCCCATCGGCTGCACGTGGTAGCGACTGATCACGGCGTCCGGAACGGTACGGGTCACCCAGGTGCCGGCCTGCGGCCCGTTGGGGACGTCGACACACTGAGTGTCGCGCGGCGGGGTGATCATGATCGGCGGCAGGACGCCGACGAAGGGCTTCACACGTCCGGTGGCGATCGCTTCGCTGGCTGCCTTGCCGAAGTTGAAGTGCGTGAAGAGCGAACTCGGCGAGGACGGCTGCCCGGGCAGGAATTCGACCACCGGGTATTTGGTGGCCGCGTGGGGATCGTAGCCGGGCGGCAGCCAGACCAGGACGTCGTCGACGACGCCGAGATTGTTGCGGACCGGCAGCGCCTCGAGCCGGCCTGATCCGGCGTTCAGCAGGGCGGGGTCGACCACCTGTGGAGCCTTGCTCTGGACGCCGAGCAGGTCGTCCCACGACGCATAGAAGTCGTACTGGTTGTTCACGTACAGGAACAAGGCGAGCATCGCGGTGGCCTGGGCCAGAAGCACGATGAACAGCCGGCCGAGGATCGCCAGCCCGCGGCGAAGGGGGTTCCCGGAGCCCTGACGCCTCCGTGACCAGAGGAAGACGATCAGCAGCGGAAGCACCACCGCCGCGACCACTGCCATGACCTGCAGCGGGCGGCCCGTCAGCTCGAACATGATTCACAACCCTTCATGGCCCCTGCGGGCCCAACCGAATGTAGCGCGGGGTCGGCGAGCCGGACCCCCTCGAAGGGTCGCCTCCGACTTGGGTCGTAGCCCGCTGGTCTCGGAGTAGCCTGCGGATGGGCGCGCGGCAAGGCAGAGCGTGCGGAGCGGGAGTGGTGGGTTGCAGAGCCGCAATGCTGGTGGCAGACCGATGCGGGGAGCGCGCTGGCTGACCGGCGCTTACGCAACGGCGACGCTGATCGCGGGCATCTCCTGGCTGTTCGGGCATTGGGGACACCAGGGTTTCCATTGGCTCGAGGAACTCGTCACCCTGCTCAACATTCCGCTGTCCCGGACGGTGGCGTCGGTGACGCTGCTGGCCCTGATCACCGTGGCGCTCGTGCTGCGCAAGCGGGTGGCGTTGATCGCCGTGATGGTCTGCCAGTTGTTCGGGATGTATCTGGGATTGAGCCTGGTCGTCCACGCCCCGGTCAGTCCGTGGATGCGTTCGTGGCGGCTGGAATACACGCTGGCGGGCTGGTTGGACCTCGCCTCGGTGCCACTGGGCGCCGCGGCGCTGGTGTGGTTGTGGACGCTCCGGCCGGCCTTCACCGCCCGCGTCCGGCGCGGCTCCGTGGTACGCGCCGCCCTGGTGGCCCTGACCGGGTTGCTGCTCAGCGTGGCCGTCAGCTACCTGCTGGCCACCGGCTTCCCCGGCGGGTCGACGTCCCCCACCGACGCCGTCGTCGCCATCTTCGCGCGGGTGTTCGGCGATGCCGGTCCGGTCAATCGCGCGATCCTGTGGGCACTGCCCCCGTGGGCCACCGAGGTGACCTCGCTGGCGCTGACCGTCACGCTGCTCGCCACCGTGATCACCTTCCTGCGCACGGCCAGCAACCCGACCGGGTGGTCGGGGGAGCGGGAACTGGCCATCCGGCGGCTGGTCCGCGACTACGGCGCCGCCGATTCGCTGGCCTACTTCGCCACCCGTCGCGATAAGTCCTCCATCTTCAGCCCGGACGGCCGGGCGGTGATCACCTACCAGTTGGTCGCGGGTGTGTCGGTGGCCTCCGGCGACCCGGTGGGCGACCCCCGGTCGTGGACGGCGGCGATCGAGGCCTGGCAGGGCGAACTGCGCGAGTACGGCTGGATCCCGGCCGTCCTGGGTGCCTCCGTCGAGGGTGCTCGCGCCTACGTCCGGGCAGGGCTGCGGGTGATGCCGCTGGGCGACGAGGCGGTGCTGGAGGTCCGTCGCTTCGCCCCCGCCCCCGGCGTCCGGCGTGCCGCGCAGCACGCCCGCCGGAGCGGCGTCCAGGTCCGGCTCGTCCGGCAGGCCGAACTTTCCCCCGACGAGGTGGCCGAGCTGTATGCGCTGGCGGATCGCTGGCGCCATGGCAGCACCGAACGCGGCTACTCGATGGCGCTCAACCGGGCTGCCGATCCCGCCGATTCACAGATCCTCTTCGCCTTGGCCACGGACGCCTCCGGCGAGCCCGTGGGCCTGATGAGCTTCGTGCCCTGGGGTGCGACGGGTCTGTCGCTCGACCTGATGCGGCGCGGCCCGGACGCCCCGGGCGGGGTGACCGAACTGATCGTGTCGCAGCTGATGGCGCAAACCGCGCAGCGGGGCGTGCAGCGGGTGTCGCTGAACTTCTGCATGTTCCGCCGGGTGTTCGCCCAGGCCGAGGAGTTCGATGCCGGACCGCGGCTGAACGCGTCGCTGTTGGGCCTGCTGGACCGGTTCTGGCAGCTGGAGCGGTTGTACCGCGCCAACCGCCTGTACCACCCCGACTGGGTGCCCAGGGTGCTGTGCTTCGACGACAGAGTCGGCTTGCCGCAGGTGCTCACTGCGGTCGGCGCGGCCGAGGGATTCATCCCTTGGCCGGGCCGGAAGGTCGACGATGCCGGCCGTCAGCTGGACGCCGCCGAACTCGAACAGGTGGCCGCACTGGGCACGACACCCCAGCTGATCGCACCGATGGCCGGACGGAGCCTACAGACGAAGCAGCGGCTGAAGCATCTGCGGGCACTGACCGCGGAGGGGTTGGGTCCCACGCCGCAGGCCGACGATGCGCTGGGCGTCGGCGTGGCGCAGATCGCGGAGGGGCCGTGGGTCGCCGGTGAGGAACTCGGCTTCGCGGGCCGCGTCCGCGCGCTGCGCGATCACGGCGGGGTGGTGTTCGTCGATCTGACCGGGGGCGGCGCCACCGCGCAACTGGTGCTCGAGGCGTCCGAGCTGCCCGACAGCCTGGCCGCGTTCCGGCACTTCGTCGACACCGGTGACCTGCTCGTGGTTCGTGGCATGCGCAGCACGTCCCGCAACGGGACGCGATCGGTGCTGGTCAGGTCCTGGCGGGTGGCGGCCAAGGCGCTGCATCCGATCCCGTTCGGCGGGCTCACCGACCCGCAGGCCCGGATGCGGCGGCGATCGGCCGACCTGATCGTCCACCCCGAGCAGACACCCGTGCTGCGCAATCGTTCCGCAGTGATCGCGTCGCTGCGCCGCACCCTGGACGCCGACGGCTTCCTCGAGGTGGAGACGCCCGTGCTGCACCCGGTGCACGGGGGCGCGACGGCGCGTCCGTTCACCACCCACAGCAACGCCTACAACCAGGATCTCTACCTGCGGATCGCCCCCGAGTTGTACCTGAAACGGCTGGTGGTCGGGGGTGTGGGCCGGGTGTACGAGCTGGGCCGGAACTTCCGCAACGAGGGGGCGGACGCCACCCACAATCCGGAGTTCACCTCCCTGGAGGCCTATCAGCCCGGTGGCGACTACCGGACGGTTCAGGCACTCACCGAGCGGCTGGTCCGGGAGGCGGCGATCGCGGTGCACGGTCGCGCCGCACTGCCGCCCGCGGCGTCCGGCCAGGAGTGGATCGACCTGGATCCGCCGTGGCGGACGGTTACCGTTCTGCAGGCGGTGTCGGAGGCCGTCGGGTTCGAGGTCAGCCTGGAGACCCCGGTGGCCCGGCTCTACCAGGTGGCCCGCGAGCGCGGGGTGCCGGTGGCCGAGAACCGCGGTGCCGGTGCGGTGATCGAGGAACTGTACGGAGAACTCGTCGAGCCGGCCACGCAGACGCCCACCTTCTACCTGGACTTCCCGGAGGAGACCTCGCCGCTGACCGCGGCGCACCGGAGCAAGCCCGGCCTGGTCGAGCGTTGGGATCTGGTGATTCGCGGCATGGAGCTGGGCACCGGCTATTCCGAACTCGTCGATCCGGTCGACCAACGGGAACGCCTCACCCGGCAGTCGCTGCTGGCGGCCGGCGGCGACGCCGAGGCGATGGAACTCGACCGGGACTTCCTGGCCGCCCTCGAACTCGGGATGCCGCCCACCGGCGGTCTCGGTATCGGTGTCGACCGGCTGGTGATACTGCTGACCGGGCTCAACATTCGCTCGGTGCTCAGCTTCCCGTTCGTGCGGCCCGGCCGCGGCCGGTGAGCCGGCGCGGGTCGGCTACTGCGCGAAGCGGGCGAGCGCCGTCGTCCCCGCGATGGCGAGCGTGAAGCCCAGGACGGCGAGCGGACCCAGCCCGGCCTCGACGCGGTCGCCGAACAGCAGCAGCCCGGCGACCGAGGGCAGGACGACCTCGATCATGAACGAGATGGCGGTGACCGCCGTCACCGGGCCACGCTGCAGCGCCACGGCGAAGAACGCCATCGCCAGGACGCCGCCGGCGACCAGCGACCACAGCAGCGGGTGCCCCAGCAGGGCCAGGGAGATCGGCAACGCCCCCAGCCCCCGGGAGGCGACCCCGACCACGCTGAAGCCGAGGCCGGACGCGGTCGCCAGGACGACCCACGAGCGTCGACCGCTCAGCCGCATCCCGAGCAGTCCCACCGCGCCGGGCAGCGCACAGCTGCCGAGCACCGCCCACTCCACGGCCCGCGCCGCCGCCACCGGGGAGTCGGGGGTGGCGCTGAACGCCAGCAGCACCAGCCCGGCCCCCAGAATGCCGAGAGCCACCCAGTCCCGCCCCAGCAGGCGGGCTCCGCGGATGGCCGCGATGACCGCGGTCACGCCGACCGAGGCGGCCATGATCGATTGCACCAGGAACAGTGGCAGCTCCCGGGCGGCGACCACGTTGCCGAGGAAGGCCACGCCGTCGGCGGCCAGTCCGAGCAGGTAGGGGAGCTGGGTCACGATCACCGCGACCCCGGACACCCCCGTGGCGGCAGCGGCACGCTTCGCCCCGATTGACTGAAGGACCGAACCGACCCCGTAGCCGAGGCAGCAGACGAAGGCTGCGACCCAGCTGAGGACGATCATCCGGCTCCGGCGGTCAGATCAGGCCGAGTTCGGTAACCGCCTTGGCCTCGTCCTGCAGTTCGGCAACCGAGGCGTCGATCCGCCCGCGGCTGAAGTCGTCGATCTCCAGGCCCTGGACGATGCTGTAGCCGCCGTCGGACGTGGTGCAGGGGAACGAGGAGATCAGACCCTCGGGAACCCCGTAGGAGCCGTCCGACGGCACCGCCATCGAGACCCAGTCGCCGGCCGGCGTCCCGCTGAGCAGGTCGCGCATGTGCTCGACGGTGGCGTTCGCCGCCGATGCCGCGGACGAGGCGCCGCGGGCAGCGATGATGGCCGCGCCACGCTTGGCGACGGTCGGGATGAAGTCGTTCTCGACCCAGGCCTGGTCGTCGATCATTTCGGCGGCGTTCCTGCCGTCCACCTCGGCGTGGAACACGTCCGGGTACTGGGTGGCGGAATGGTTGCCCCAGATGGTCATCTTCGTCACGCTGGTCACCGGCACGCCCACCCTGCCGGCGAGCTGACTGATCGCCCGGTTGTGGTCGAGCCGGGTGAGGGCGTTGAACCGATCGGCCGGAATGTCGGGGGCGTTCTTCATCGCGATCAGGGCGTTGGTGTTGGCCGGGTTGCCGGTCACCAGCACCTTGATGTCGTCGGCGGCGACCTCGTTGAGGGCCTTGCCCTGAGCGGTGAAGATCGCGCCGTTCGCGCTGAGCAGGTCGGCGCGCTCCATACCGGCGGTGCGCGGCCGAGCGCCCACCAGCATCGCCAGGTTGACCCCGTCGAACACCTTGGTGGGATCGTCGCCGATCTCGACCTTGGCCAGATTCGGGAAGGCGCAGTCGTCGAGTTCCATGACGACGCCCTCGAGCGCCTTCAGCGCCGGGGTGATCTCGAGCAGCCGCAGTTCGACCTGCCGGTCGGGGCCGAGCAGGGCGCCGCTGGCGATGCGGAACAGCAGGCTGTAGCAGATCTGGCCGGCCGCGCCGGTCACGGCGACCTTCACGGGTGTGCTCACGGTGGGTTTCTCCTCAGCGACGAGTGGTGACGGATTTCACGCTATCAGCGGTGGCTGACAGTCGTCCGGGGATCCATCGAACGCCGGGGCACTAGGCTCCGATCCGTGCGACTGCTGCTGGCCCGACATGCCCGAACCGCCTCGAACGTGGCCGCCTTGCTGGACACCGCCCCGCCCGGTCCTGAACTCGACGTGGTCGGCATGGCACAGGCGGCGACCCTGGCGGAACGCCTGGTCGGGCAGCGGATCGAGGCCGTCTACAGCTCCGATCTGGTGCGGGCGGTACAGACCGGCGTGCCCGCCGTGCGGGCGTTCGGGGTGCCGCATCACGAACTCATTCAACTCCGCGAGATCGGTGCCGGCCAGGACGAGATGTCGCCCGACCTGCAGCGCTACGTGATGGCGCTGCGGTCGTGGGGCGAGGGCGACCACGGCGTCCGGATCGTCGGCGGCGAGGACGGCGTGGAGTTCTTGGAGCGGTTCTCGCAGGGCATCCGCCGGGTCGCCGAAGGCGGTCACGACGTCGCGCTGGTGGTCAGCCACGGTGCTGCGATCCGGACCTGGGCGGGTTTCGTGATGCCCGAGGTGCACCGGATCCTCGGCGCCGGCGGGCTGCCCAACACCACCGTCATCGTCGCCGACGGCGATCCGGAAGCCGGCTGGGTGTTGCGCGGCATCGACTTCCCCGCGCCCGACCCCGAGGACGGCTGGGCCAACCTGCGCTGAACATCGGCAGGCCGGCCGCAGCTGCCGCTCGATCGGTCGCCGGCGACGTGGGCCTGGGGCCGGCTCAACCCCGGACCACGTCGATGGACACCGGGACGGCACGGGTGACGCTGTCCCGCACCGGCGAGAAGCGGCTCAGTTCGGTGAGTTGGCCGAACTGCGCGTCGTCGAAATCGCCGCTCAACGTGACGGTGACCCGGATCTGCTCGAAGCCGGGTCGGACCGCGGCGTCGAGGCCGAGGAAGCCGCGCAGGTCGACGTCGCCGTCCACGGTGCACTTCAGGTCGTCGATCGCGATGCCGCGGGCGGCCGCGTGGTAGACGATCGTGGCCGTGATGCACGCGGCGAGTGCGTGCAGCAGGTACTCGCCGGCGTTGGGTGCCTGATTGCCGCCCAGCAGCACGGACGGCTCGTCCGAGTCGACGCGGAAGGGCGCATCGCGGCTGGTGTCCTCGTGGCCGACGCCGAAGAATCCTTGGATGGCGCTCCGGCTGTGACCGCCGTCGATCCAGCGGTTGCCGACCCGGAACTCGAATCGCGCCAGGGTGGAGTCGGCGGAGACCGCGTCGATGGTTGCCGAGAGGCGTTCGAGATCGACGCCGTTGACGGTGCTGGTGGACATGGGAACTCCCTCTGATAGGCCGCGGCGCGGGCCGCCGAGGCGCTTACTTAGCACGATCGGTCGTGCTAAGTAAAAAGTACGACCGATCGTGCTAAATTGTCAACCGTGACCGTCGTAGCCAAGGAACAGCGTCCCCGCCGGACGCGCTCCGATGGTGAACGGACCCGCGGCGCCATCCTGCGGGAGGCGGCGTCGCTGGCGACCGTCGAGGGGCTTGAAGGTCTCTCGATAGGACGCCTGGCCGCCGCGATCGGGATCAGCAAGAGCGGTCTGTACGCCCATTTCGGATCCAAGGAGGAGCTTCAACTCGCCACGGTGGCGCAGGCCGAGCGCATCCTGGCCGACGAGGTGATCCAGCCGGCGATGGCCGCACCCGCCGGTCTGGGACAACTCGCCGCGATCTGTGAAGCCTTCTTCAGCTATGTCGAACGGCGGGTGTTCCCTGGCGGGTGCTTCTTCGCCGCGACGGCCCTGGAGATGGGCACCCGCCCCGGCGCCGTCCGTGACCGGCTCGCGGCGATTCAGTACGATTTCACGGCGCTGCTGAGTTCGTTCGCCCGTACGGCGCTGGAGCGGCAGGAGTTGCCCGCCGGGCAGGACCCCGATGAACTGGCGTTCGAACTGCATGCCATCCTGCTGGGCGCCGACACCAAATTCGTCCTGCATGACGACCCCGCGGTGCTCGACCTGGCCCGGCGGATCGTCCGTCAGCGGCTGGGTGTCGCGTAGGAAACGCTGATCAGCGCCACCACCGCGGGTTGAGCTCGTCGAACCCCGCACCGGGACAGGTTCGGGTCTCGACAGGCTCGACCAACGAAGATCACCGCTCCGGGCATAGGGTCGTGGGTGCTCCGGCCGTAGGCTTCCGCCATGACGGCCTACCACGCGGACGCGTCCGACATCGACGGCAAAGAGATCCTGACCTGGGCCGGATTCGGTGACGCCAGCCGAGAACTCGCCGAGCAGGTCGCGGTCAGCGGGTTCCGTCCCGAGATTATTGTCGCGGTCGCCCGCGGGGGACTGATCGTCGGAGGCGGGCTCGCCTACGCGCTCGGCGTGAAGCTCGCCGACGCGATGAACGTCGAGTTCTACACCGACGTCTCCGAGACGCTGCCCGACCCGGTGCTGCTGGCCCCGCTGCTCGACATCGACAGCATCGCCGGACGCCGGGTGCTGGTCGCCGACGACGTCGCGGATTCCGGACGCACCCTGCAATTGGTGATGGACATCCTGCTCAAACACGGGGCCGAGGTGCGCACCGCCGTGCTGTATACGAAACCGACCTCGATCTACCGCGTCGACTACGTCTGGAAGGACACCGACGCCTGGATCGTCTTCCCCTGGTCGGCGCTGCCGCCGGTGGACGGCGTCCGATCGGCCACCGCCCACTGAACGCTCGCCGACTATTCGGGGCTCGCTGAATACAGCGAGCCCGAATAGGTCGGCGAGCGCTTGGGTGGGTCAGCGGAAGATCACCGTGCGTTGGCCGTCGGCCATGATCCGGTGCTCGGCGAACAGCTTCACCGCGTCGGTGAGGGTGCGGGATTCCTGCTCCTGGCCGAGCGCCACCAGTTCCGGGACGTCGACGGTGTGGTCCACGCGGCGGACGTTCTGCTCGATGATCGGGCCCTCATCCAGGTCGGCGGTGACGAAGTGTGCGGTGGCGCCAATCAGCTTCACGCCGCGGCTGTGCGCCTGCCGGTACGGGTTGGCGCCCTTGAAGCCCGGCAGGAACGAGTGGTGGATGTTGATCGCGCGTCCGGCCAGCCGCTCGCACAACTCCGGCGACAGGATCTGCATGTAGCGGGCCAGCACCACCAGCTCGATGTCGTCCTGTTCGACCGCCTCGAGCACCCGCGCCTCGAACGCCGCCTTGGTGTGCGGCAGCACCACATGATCCTCGAACGGGACTCCGTAGAAGCCAGCCAGGTCACCCAGGTCAGGGTGATTGGCAAGGATCAGCGGGACTTCGATCTGCAGGTAGCCCGAGCGGGCCCGGAACAGCAGGTCATTGAGGCAGTGGCCGGCCTTGGACGCCAGGATCAGTGTGCGACGGGGTCGTCCGACGTAGTCCAGTACCCATTCGGCGCCAAGGGAGTTGGCAATCGGTGTGATGGCGTGCTCGAACACCGAACGGTCGAAGCCCGACTGCACCTGCACGCGCATGTAGAACCGGTCGGACTCGGGCGAGCTGAACTGCTGCAGCTCGGTGATGTTGCCGTAGGCCTGTGCGATCGCTCCGGTGACGGCATGGACGATGCCGGGCCGGTCGTCGCAGGCCAGGGTCAGCAACCAGTGGGTGGAGTCGATCACCGCGCAAGGGTACCGGCCACCGAGCGAGGTCCGCGTGGTGTTCAGGGGCCACGGACTCGGCTGTGATCGCCGCGGACGCTTCGGTGGTCATTGATAGGACGTCGGGGCGGCCTCCGCCCGGTGCCGCGCGGCGAAACAGCCGTTATGACTGACCGCAGATGACGCTTTTCCGTTCCTCGCGTAGAAGTGTGCGTTTTCGGCCTCCTCGGGTCTTCCAAACCGCTCATTTCTCGGCGGGAGGAAGCAGCTGATCGGATGCTCGCGGCGAAAACGCTCGAATCTCCGCGTCAGGCAGCCGCAGGTCGTTATCCGGCGAGAAGGCCCGCGGGCCGGCGGGCAGCCCGCCTCGGGTCTCGACAAGCTCGACCAACGAGGCGCTTCCGATGCGGATCAGAGGGAGTCGATGGCGCCGTTCAGTGTCTGCGACGGACGCATCACCGCACTGGTCAGTGCATCGTCGGGCTGGTAGTAGCCGCCCAGGTCGGCGGGGGAGCCCTGCACTGCGAGCAGTTCGGCGTTGATCGTCGCCTCCTGGGCGCGCAGCGTCTCGGCGAGCGGTGCGAACCGGGTAGCCAAGGTCTGATCATCGGCCTGTCCGGCCAGCTCCTCGGCCCAGTACAGCGCCAGGTAGAAGTGGCTGCCGCGGTTGTCGATGGTGCCGAGCCGCCGTCCCGGGGACTTGTTCTCGTTGAGGAACCTCCCGGTCGCCCGGTCCAGGGTCACGCTCAGCACCTGGGCGGACGCGTTGCCGGTGACCTCGGCGTACTTCGCGAAGCTCTCGGCCAGCGCCAGGAACTCTCCGAGGCTGTCCCAGCGCAGGTAGTTCTCCTTGACCAGCTGCTGGACGTGCTTGGGCGCCGAACCGCCGGCGCCGGTCTCGAACAACCCGCCGCCGTTGATCAGCGGAACCACCGACAGCATTTTGGCCGAGGTGCCGACCTCGAGGATCGGGAACAGGTCGGTGTTGTAGTCGCGCAGCACGTTGCCGGTCACCGAGATGGTGTTCTTGCCCTGCCGGATGCGCTCGACGGACACCGTGGTCGCCTCGATGGGCGACGCGATGGAGATGTCCAGCCCGGTGCTGTCGCCGGCGATCTCGGGGTCACCGAGATAGGTCTCCACCTTCGCGATCAGGTTGGCGTCGTGGGCGCGGCTCTCGTCGAGCCAGAAGATCGCCGGGTCGCCGGTGGCGCGGGCGCGGGTCACCGCCAGCTTCACCCAGTCGCGGATCGGCACGTCCTTGGTCTGGCAGGCGCGCCAGATGTCACCTGGCTGGACGGCGTGCTCGATCAGCGCGTCGCCGGCCCGGTTGACCACCCGGACTGTCCCGGCCTGGCCGATCTCGAAGGTCTTGTCGTGCGAGCCGTATTCCTCGGCGGCCTGCGCCATCAGGCCGACGTTGGCCACCGAGCCCATCGTCGCCGGGTCGTAGGCTCCGTTCGCTCGGCAGTCGTCGATGACGGCTTGATAGATGCCGGCGTAGGACGAGTCCGGGATCACCGCCAGGGTGTCGGCCTCTTTGCCGTCCGGGCCCCACATGTGGCCGCCGATCCGGATCATCGCCGGCATGGAGGCATCCACGATCACATCGGACGGCACATGCAGGTTGGTGATGCCGCGATCGGAATCGACCATCGCCAGCGCAGGTCCGTCGGCCAGCTCCTGCTCGAAGGACGCCTTGATAGCGGCACCGTCGGGCAGCGCGTCCAGGCCGGCGAGGATGCCGCCCAGACCGTTGTTGGGGCTCAGCCCGGCCGCGGCCAGGGCGTCGCCGTACTTCTCGAAGGTGGTGGGGAAGAACGCCCGCACCACATGGCCGAAGATGATCGGGTCGGAGACCTTCATCATGGTGGCCTTCAGATGCACCGAGAACAGCACGCCGGCTTTCTTGGCGCGGGCCACTTGCTCACCCAGGAAACGCTCCAGCGCCTCGGCACGCATCACGGTGCCGTCGACGACCTCGCCGGCCAGCACCGGCACCGACGCCTTCAGCACGACCGTCTCGCCGCCGTCGGACGGCACCAGCTCGATGCGCAGCTCGTCGTCGGACTCGACCACCACCGACTTCTCGTTGTGCCGGAAGTCGTCGGCGCCCATCGTCGCCACGTTGGTCTTCGAATCGGGGCTCCAAGCACCCATCGAGTGCGGGTGCTGCCGGGCGTAGTTCTTGACCGACTCGGGGGCGCGACGGTCGGAGTTGCCCTCGCGCAGCACCGGGTTGACCGCGCTGCCCTTGACCTTGTCGTAGCGGGCCTTGACGTCCGCCTCGGTATCGCCGGACGGGTTGTCGGGGTAATCGGGGAGGTCGTAGCCCTTGCCCTGCAGCTCGGCGATCGCGGCCTTGAGCTGCGGCATCGAGGCGCTCACGTTGGGCAGCTTGATGATGTTGGCGTCCGGGGTCTTAGCAAGCTCACCGAGTTCGGCGAGCGCGTTCGGCAGCCTCTGCTCGTCGGTGAGCCGCTCGGGGAACAGGGCGATGATGCGTCCGGCCAGGGAGATGTCGCGAGTCTCGACGTCGACTCCCGCGGCAGCGGCATAGGCCCGGACGATCGGCAGGAAGGAGTACGTCGCCAGCAGCGGCGCCTCGTCGGTGTGCGTATAGATGATCGGACTCATCGTGACCCTTCATGCCTGGAGGTTGCCTGAGGGCAGGAGACTACCAATCACGCCCGACGATTCCCGGCCGCTCAGCCTAGGTGCACGGTCAGCGTCCGGACGCCTGCGCCGGCATTGGGTGAATCCGCGGCCATCTCCGACCAGGCATGCTGCAGTTGCGCGGTGAGGAACCGTTGGTCGCTGCCGGACGCGGCGGTCAGCTTGAGCCGCTCGACGTCCACCAGGTCGATCGCCGAACGCACCTCGAAGGCGGTGCCGCCATGGCCGGTGTGGAAGCCGGTCAGATCCAGCACCACGAAGTCGACCACCTGCAGCAGCCGGATGACCGCGCGCTTCCAGTAGCTTCCGTGGCAGAGCAGTTCACCGGCCGGGTAGCCGCCGTCAGGCCCGGGCGCCGGCTGGGTGGCGGCCAGGAGGTCGTCCAGTTCGCTGTCGTTGTCGATGAACACCGACAAGTCGCCGACCCGTCCGCTCCACGCCTTCAGTTCCTCAGCGCTGACCTGGTCGGCGCTGCGCAGGTAGTGGACGACGCCGTAACGGCGCCAGCGTTCGACGAACGACTCGGTGCCGGCGCGGTTGTCGAACAAGCGCAGATACAGGATGCGGCCGGCGTTGCGGTTCGGGACGGGACGCAGTGCAGCGGCGTAGTGCACGGTCAACTGCGGCACCTGCTGTGCACGTGCCGCCGATTGCTGCTCGACCTCCATCGCTCCGGACGACGACAACCGCTCCACCATCGCGGCACCCCGGGCCTCGCCGAGCAGCTTCGATGCTCGGACGATCGCCCATCCGGACGCGACCGCGACGAGCCAGCTGTAGCCGACAGCATCGTCGGAGGGCCGAAAGGGCAGCACGCCGTAAGCGGCGCCGATCGCGAAACCGACCGAGCCGAGCGCCACCAGGACCGATCCGACGAGGATGCCCACGGCGGTCCGCACCGTCGTCCGGGTGGTCCGGATCAGGTGCGTGCCCAGCGGCGGCACCGCAGCCGCACGGACGGGGTCGTCGAGCTGCCGCTCCCAGGTCCGGGCGACCCGCAACCGGTGGGAGAGCCGGATCAGTTCATAGGCCGCGCTCAGCGTCCGCCAGGCCGGCAGCCCGATCAGGATCGCCATCACCGGCAGCCGCCACGGTTCGAGCTGCCGGCTCCGCAGACCGGCGCCGCGCAGGAACTGAACCACGACGTCGGCGTAGCTGGTCACCGCCCAGAAGACGGCCGCGGTCAGTGCCATCAGGAACGCCGTCCGGAGCGCGGCCGAGCGGACCTGAGGGCGCAGCGGCAGCGGATCCTCCCTGGTCAGCGTCATGAGCCCTCCCGATGTGAGCCGCGTTCGCCCTCAGGCCGGTGCATCTCCCCGGCGATGCAGGTTCGACCTGGGCGGCATCGTGTCACGGATCTCGCCCGCGGTCAGCCCTCGGGGAGCGCGCCCGGCGGGTGCCTAGGTGTCGATGGTGCTCATGTCGCCGTACCGGGCACCTCGGACGGCGTCGCGCGGGACTGCGTCGGTGAGCGCGGCCAGGTCGTCCGCGGTGAGCGAGACGGTGACGGCGGCCGCGTTCTCCTCCAGGTAGCGGACCCGTTTGGTGCCGGGGATCGGGACGATGCCGTCGCCCTGGGCGAGCACCCAGGCCAGCGCGAGTTGGCCGGGCGTGCAGCCGTGGCTGGCGGCCAAGTCCCGGACGCGGTCGACCAGCTGCAGGTTCGCCTCGAGTGCCTCGCCCTGGAACCGCGGGAAATAGGCCGTCGCCCGGCTGTCACCCTCGTCCGGCGACCGGGTGATCGCGCCGGTGAGCAGACCGCGGCCGAGCGGCGAGTACGGCACCAGACCGATCCCCAGTTCGCGCAGGGTGGGCAGGATCGAGTCCTCGACGTCGCGGGTGAACAGCGAGTACTCGGTCTGCAGCGCGGTGATCGGGTGCACCGCGTGCGCCCGGCGGATCGTCTCCGGCGAAGCCTCGGACAGCCCCAGGAATCGCACCTTTCCGGCCTCGACAAGCTCTTTCATCGCGCCGACGGTGTCCTCGATCGGCACGCTGAAGTCGACCCGGTGCTGGTAGTAGAGGTCGATGTGATCGACGCCGAGCCGCTGCAGGGACGCGTCGCAGGCGGCCCGGACGTACTCGGGGCGTCCGTTCACGCCCAGGCGCGCGCCGTCCGGACCTCGTTCGTTGCCGAATTTGGTGGCCAGCTGCACCTCGTCGCGGCGTCCGCCGATCGCCTCGCCGACCAGTTTCTCGTTGGTGAACGGGCCGTACATGTCCGCGGTGTCCAGGAAGATGACGCCGAGGTCGAGGGCGCGCCGCACGGTGGCGATGCCGCCGGCATGGTCGGGGGTGCCGTAGAACTCCGACATGCCCATGCAGCCCAGGCCCAGGGCAGAGACGGTCAATGCCGCGGTGCCGGAGCCGAGGGTCCGGGTGGGGATCTGTGTGGTCATGGATCCAGCCAACACCCGCGAACGTCGGCAGGGAAGGTGGTCGAAGCGCCTGGCAGGCGTGGGGCGTCCGGGTTTCCGTCCGGACGCCCCACGTTGTCTCGCACCTGCCGCAGGCTGAACCTGCGTGCCTCCTGATCGATCTGCAGGACGCGGGCCCGCACCTGGTCTCCGACGGCGAGGTCGGTGGTCGCCTCGGTCTGCGGCAGCAGGCCGTCGACGCCCGCCACGCGGACGAACGCACCGAACGGCGCGACCTGCACAACTGTGCCGTCGACAACCTCATCGCTGCGTGCGACGAACGACTGCCACGCCTGCTCGGCGGGCGGATTGTGGGTAGTGTTCATGATTCACCTCCTCTCCCACGCACTCGCTGTTTGACCGGGGTGCGTGGGACGGCGGGCTCCTGGCCCGCCCGGGAATCACGGCAGGGCCGGGGAACCTACTGTGCAGCGGCTGGTGGCCGACCCGGCAGTCATGCGGATCAGGTTAGCCGCTCAGCCTTCAGGCACACGCACGGGGCCGGCCCCGATGGTCGGCCCCCGCACGGTGAACTGCTACTTGATCTTCTTGGCGGCGCTCGTCTTGGCCACCTTCTGGTAGCCCGACTTGGAGCCGGTGACCTTGACGGCGATCTTCCTGCCCTTGTCGGCCTTGACCAGCTTGTAGCTCGACTTGGTCGCCTTGGCGATCGCCTTCCCGTTGCGCAGCCACTGGTACGTCAGGGTGACCGGCGCCGGCGCCCAGCTGCCCGGCTTGGCCTTCAAGGTCGCCCCGACCTTCGCAGTGCCGGCGATTTTCGGCGTCGGGGTCTTGGTGAGGGTCAGCGGCGGGCGCGAGACCGTCAGGGTGTAGGTCTTTCCCCAGGTGGCGTCGCGGTGGTAGCCCTCAATGTCGATGTAGGACCGACCTTGGGGCAGCGCTATGCTCGGGGCGGTCCCGGCGGGCGTTGCGGGTACGTCGAATCGGTAGAGTTTGTTGCCGGACGAGTTGTAGACGTGGACCCAGTAGGCGCGGCCTGTGCCGAGGTTGGCTGGGAATTTGAGGTTGAGGGTGACGCGGCCGGCTTTTGGTAGGTCGATTGCGTAGTAGTCGTGGTCCCAGTAGTCGTCGATTAGGGAAGACCCGGAGACTGTTGTGCCGATTGCGATCGGATTTGCGTCACGTGTGGAGTCGTTGAACTCTTCCTCAACATTTCCGGCGGCGAATCCGACGTTGAGTGTGTAGGTCTTTCCCCAGGTGGCGTCGCGGTGGTATCCCTCGATGTCGACGTAGAGTCGACCGGCGGGTGCGAAGGTGCCTATGGCGGCGAGTTTGCGGCCGTCGGAGTCGTTGGATTGGACGTCGAATTGGTAGAGTTTGTTGCCGGACGAGTTGTAGACGTGGACCCAGTAGGCGCGGCCTGTGCCGAGGTTGGCTGGGAATTTGAGGTTGAGGGTGACGCGGCCGGCTTTTGGTAGGTCGATTGCGTAGTAGTCGTGGTCCCAGTAGTCGTCGATTAGGGAAGACCCGGAGACTGTTGTGCCGATTGCGATCGGATTTGCGTCACGTGTGGAGTCGTTGAACTCTTCCTCAACATTTCCGGCGGCGAATCCGACGTTGAGTGTGTAGGTCTTTCCCCAGGTGGCGTCGCGGTGGTATCCCTCGATGTCGACGTAGAGTCGACCGGCGGGTGCGAAGGTGCCTATGGCGGCGAGTTTGCGGCCGTCGGAGTCGTTGGATTGGACGTCGAATTGGTAGAGTTTGTTGCCGGACGAGTTGTAGACGTGGACCCAGTAGGCGCGGCCTGTGCCGAGGTTGGCTGGGAATTTGAGGTTGAGGGTGACGCGGCCGGCTTTTGGTATGTCGATTGCGTAGTAGTCGTGGTCCCAGTAGTCGTCGATTAGGGAAGACCCGGAGACTGTTGTGCCAATCGCCAGAGGATCGGCCTGGGACCTGCTGTTGTTCGGTTCGGACTCTGTCACGGTCGCCGCCTGGGCCGTGGTAGGTACCAGAGTCGTAAATGCTAACGCAGCTAGGATTGTTCCTATCGATCGTCGCCATTGCCTGCGGAGGATTGCTGACGAGGTCATGTACTTCCTTCGGGTGTCCGACGATGCCGCATTGATGCAGATCGTCACGCATTGATTCTCGATCGGAAGGCTATGGGTCAGCTGTTTGTGGCTGCCACACTTGGTGCCGGACTTGAGTGCTCCTTGAGCATTCCTTGACGCGGTCTTGAGCTTGAGCGCCGAAGCGCGCAGAAGTGTCAGTGCCGTTCCCTACGCTCACCGCATGATCACCACCTTGGCCGTGCACGGCTACCGGTCGCTGCGTGAGGTCGTCCTGCCGCTGGCAGGACTCACCGTGTTCACCGGGGCCAACGGAGCCGGCAAGTCCAACCTGTACCGCGCCTTCCAGCTGCTCGCCGACACGGCGTCCGGGCGGTTCATCGGCTCGATCGCGGCTGCCGGCGGACTGTCGTCGGTGCTGTGGGCCGGCCCGGAGCAGATCTCCGGCGCCATGCGTCGCGGCGAGGTGCCCGTTCAGGGCACGGGCTCGCGCAAGGCGCCGGTGAGCCTGCAGCTCGGTTTCACCACCGCTGACCTCGGCTACCTGATCGACGTCGGGCTGCCGGTCCCGGAGCATCCTCCGTCAATTTTTGGCCGCGACCCGATCATCAAACGGGAACTCATCTGGGCCGGTCCGGTGCTGCGTCCCGCGGCCACCCTGCTGGAGCGGACGGCGCGGGGCGTCCGGATCGCCGAGGACGCCGGACGCGCCGCGAACCGGGCCACCGGGCACATCGAGGTGGGCTTGCCGCCGTGGGCAAGCGTGCTCGACGAACTGGTCGATCCGGTCCACCGGCCGGAGGTGACCGCCGTCCGCGACGTGGTGCGCAGTTGGCGGTTCTACGACAGCTTCCGCATCGACACCGAGGCGCCGGCGCGCCAGCCCCAGGTGGGCACCCGCACCGAGGTGCTCGCCGGCGACGGTCACGATCTCGCCCCGACCCTGGCGACCATCCTCGAATCGGCGTGGGAGGCGCCGCTTCGAGAGGCGATCGCCGACGCCTTCGCCGGCACCCGGCTCTCCATCGCCGACCACGGCGGGCGCTTCGAGATCGAACTCATCCAGCCCGGCATGTTGCGACCGTTGACCGCTCGGGAACTCTCCGACGGCACGCTGCGCTACCTGCTGCTGGCCGCGGCCCTGTTCAGCCCGCGTCCGCCCGGACTGATGGTGCTCAACGAACCCGAGACGTCCCTGCATCCCGACGTGTTGCCCGCGCTCGGCCGGTTGATGGTGCGCGCCGCCGAGCGCAGCCAACTCGTGGTCGTGACTCACTCCCGTCCGCTGGTCGAGGCGCTGACCCGGGCCGGCGCGCAGCATCACGAACTGGTGAAGCCGCACGGCGAGACCGAGGTCGAGGGGCAGGGACTGTTGAGTCGCCCGACGTGGCAATGGGGACGGCGATGAGTGGCGCGATAACCTCGCTCGGTGAGCGAGTACCCCGCGGTTTCCTACGTGATGCCGGTGCTGAACGAAGAGCGGCATCTCGCCGACGCCGTGGCCGCCGTGCTGGCTCAGGAGTATCCGGCACAGGCCGAACTGGTGCTCGCGCTGGGCGCGTCCGCCGACAACACCACCGCCATCGCTCGCGAACTCGCCGCGGCGGACGAGCGGATCACGCTGGTCGACAACCCCCGCAACGACATTCCGGTCGGGCTCAACCTGGCGATCCGGGCCAGCCGGCACCCGATCGTGATCCGGGTCGATGCCCACGCCGAACTGCCTGCCGGCTACGCCCGCACCATGGTCGACCTGCTCAACGAACACGGCGCGGTCAACGTCGGCGGAGTGATGCATGCCAAGGGGCGCACCCCGTTCCAGCGCGCGGTGGCACGGGCCTACAACTCGCCCTGGGGGCTCGGCGGCGGGCAGTACCACGGGGCGAAGAAAGCCGGCCCGTCCGACAGTGCCTACCTGGGCGTCTTCCGGCGCGAGGTGCTTGAGCAGGTGGGCGGCTACGACGAGAGCCTGCGCCGAGCCGAGGACTGGGAGCTCAACTCGCGCATCCTCGCGGCCGGTCATCTGATCTGGTACACCCCCGACGTCGCGGTCACCTACTGGCCCCGGGCCACTCCGGCAAGCCTGCGCCGGCAGATGTTCGCCACCGGGGTATGGCGCGGGCACCTCGTCCGGGAACACCGCTTTCGGACGCCGCGCAAGTACCTCGCACCGCCCGCCGTGGTGCTCGCGCTGGCGGCGTCCGGGCTGGTGGCGCTGGCGCAGCTCAACGGTGGGCTGCGGGGTCGTCCGGCGAAGGTGCTCAGCGCGGTGCACGCGGCGCCGCTGCTCTATGCGGCCGGGCTCACGGCGGTAGCGAAGAGATCGCTGGGCGCGGAATCGAACTCCGAGTTGCTGTTGAACGTCGTGGCGCTGGGCATCATGCATCTGTCCTGGGGTGCCGGGTTCCTGCGCGGACTGTTCAGTGGCGCGCACACCACCGTCGACAAGTCGCGGGTGACGCGCGTCCGGTGAGGGCTCGTGCCCGCGCGCTGCTCGGAGTGCGGTGCCGCCGCCGGAGGCGCTTGTGGCCGACGCCGCAGCGCAGCAGAACTCTCCCGCGGGCACCCGATAGGCTAGCGGCCCCATAGTGAAGGGATCCGATGAATCCGATCGTCAGCAACATTCTGCTGATCCTTCTGTTCATCATCATCGGTGGAGTGTTCGCCGCCGCTGAGATGGCGCTGGTGTCGCTGCGCGAGAGCCAGGTCAAGCAACTCTCGACGCGCGGCCAGCGCGGGCGGATCGTGGCCTCACTGGCGGCCAATCCGAACCGATTCCTGTCGGCGGTGCAGATCGGTGTCACCCTCTCTGGCTTCCTCTCGGCCGCCTTCGGCGGCGCGACGCTGGAGGAGCCGACGTCACAGGTGCTGATCGGCTGGGGCGTGCACGAGAACGTCGCAGGGCCACTCTCGCTGGTGGCGATCACGGCGATCATCTCCTATTTCTCGATCGTGATCGGCGAACTCACCGCCAAGCGGCTGGCGATGCAGAGCGCCGAGACCTTCGCGATGGCGCTGGCGCCGCTGGTCAACGCCATCGCGACCATCGCCCGACCCGTCATCTGGTTCCTGGGCGTCTCCACCGATGCCCTGGTGCGCGTTCTCGGCGGCGATCCGAAGGCCGGCCGCGAAGAGGTCACCGACGAGGAGTTGCGGGCCATGGTGACCTCCTCGCCCACCCTGGGCGATGAGGAGCGGCAGATCCTCGACGAGGTGTTCGCCGCCGGCCAGGTCAGCCTCCGCGAGGCGATGGTGCCCCGCACTGAGGTGGACTTCCTGTCCGGTGACCTGCCGGCTCACAAGGCGATCCGCAGCTTCCAGGAGCACGCGCACAGCCGCTATCCGGTCATCGGCGAGGACGTCGACGACGTGCTGGGCTTCGTGCATGTGCGCGACCTGTTCGACCTCGATCCCGCGGCGCGCAACGCTCCGGTGAGCCAGCTGGTCCGCCCGGTGGAGTCGCTGCCGCACACGATGAAGATCCTGCGCGCGCTGACTGAGATGCGGGCCACCAACGCCCACCTGGTGATCGTCCGCGACGAGTACGGCGGCACCGCGGGCATCGTCACGATGGAGGATCTGGTCGAGGAACTGGTCGGCGACATCTCCGATGAGTTCGACGGTCCGACCGATGACGCGTCCAGTTCGCCGGGCGGGGCGGAACTGGACGGCCTGGAGACGCTTGAGGAGTTCGGCGAGGATCACGGCTACGTGCTCCCCGAGGGGCCCTACGACACGGTCGCTGGTTTCGTCATGGCGCACCTCGGCAGGTTGCCCGAGATGGGCGATGTGATCGAGGTGGTGTTGGATCCGGTGGAGAACGCGGACAACGGCCCGGAACGGTTCGAGTTCACCGTCGCCGAGCTGGACGGACGGCGCGCCGCGAGACTGCGGCTGCGCCGGCTCGGTGTGGCATCGACGGCTGAGTAGCCTGCGCGGCGGGGGCGTCGGGAGAGGAGGGATGCGATGACCACAGCGGACCCGGACGGTTCGCAACTGCTGACCTCGCCCGAGGTCGGTGAACTGTTGGCCGCCGCCGTCACCCATGCCGGCGGCACGCTGCTCAGCTGGGCGCTCGACCACGTGGACGCCCACCCGCAGCAATCGACGACCGCCACCTACTCGGCGTCCGTGCGGTGGTCCTACGGGGAACGGGACGAGCTGCTCGGCGTGAGCGCACGAGCCGGCGGCCCGGCACAGTCGGACAGCCTGGCCGAGATCTTCGCCGACGGCGACCGTGAGGTGGCGGTCTGGATCTATCCCAACGACCCCGATCTGCCCGGCCTCAGCCGTGCCGCCTACGCCGAGCGGATGGCCGAGATCCTCACCGAGCACCATGTGCTGGGGCGGCCCGTCGCCGCAGCCGACGTCCGGCTGCGGATGATCGGCTACCGTCCCCGCAGGCGGGCGGTGCTGCGGGTCGACATCAGTGACTCGTCCAGCACCCAACCGACGACCGTCTACTGCAAGGTGCTGCGGGAACGAGTCTTCGGTGATGTCGTCCGGCGCCACGAACTGTTGCTGGCGGCCGGCGTGCCGGCACCCGAGGTAGCCGCGACAACGCCGGACGCCCTGATGCTGCTGCGCAACCTGCCCGGACGCCCGCTTGCCTCAGCGGTGTTCGAGGCGCACGAGCCGTGTACCGCGGAGCAGATCATCCATCTGCTGGACGCCATGCCGGGAAGCGTCGCGCAACTGGAGCGCAGACCGCCCTGGTCGGACGCGGTCGAGCACTATGCCCGCATGGTCGTCGCGGCCGTGCCACGCGCCGAGGACAAGCTCGCCTGGCTGACCGAGCAGATCACCACGGGCCTGCGCGCCGTCCCCCTCGGCAACGAACCCACCCACGGCGACTTCCACGAGGGCCAGATCCACGTCGCCGACGGCCGGATCGTCGGCGTCCTGGACGTCGACACCGTCGGTCCCGGACGCCGCGCCGACGACCTGGCCTGTCTGATCGCCCACCTGTCAACGATCCAGCGGATGAGTCCCAGCCAGGAGGCCCGGGTGCATCGGCTCATCCGGGCCTGGGTGCCGGTGTTCGATACCCGGGTGGACCCGACCGAGCTGCGGCTGCGCGCGGCGGCGGTGATCATTTCGCTGGCGACCGGCCCATTCCGTGGTCAGGAGCCGGACTGGGAGTGGGAGACGCTGCGGATGATCGCTTCCGCGGAGGCGCTGGCGCGCCAGGTGAGCTAGGCGGTCCCGCCTGCGGCTTCGGCAGATCGACGCCGAACACCGGTACCCCAGCCGGGCACTGTGGGACGTCCGGGTTGAAGTCGGCGAAGAGCCCGGACGGGTTGTCGCGGTAGAGCCACACGTGCAGCACCCACAGCGGCAGCGTCGCGTGACGGTGCAGGTGCTGGCCGAGCAGCATCGGCGGGTCGTTGGACGACCAGGCCTCGACCGGCACGATGTACTCGTGGGCGACCAGCCTTGCGGGAGCGCCGGCGGGGTCGAGTTCGTAGACGAGCGCCTCGGGAGCCGTGGTATCGAGTGTGGCGTCCATCAGCTTGTCCGCGACGTAGTGCAGCCCCATCCCGCCCTTGCCGGCGTCGTGGAAGCAGCCGAGCGTCGTCAGCGTGCTGGCGTAGCCGGCGCCTTCGGCCGCGGCGTGATCGGTGAAGCGCTCGGTCGCGGCACGGGCGGCCTTCAGTTGCCCGTCGACCTCGGCGCCGCCGCCAGGGGTGCTGTGCGGCCCGCTCGGCGTCGTGGCCGCGCAGCCGCCGAGCGCCAGGGTGAGGACGCCGAACGCGGCCAGCGCTCGGCGCAGATGTCGGATGGCCATCGCCCGCCGCCTCAGTGGTAGAAGTACGGGTCGAGCACCCGCACCTCGGTGATGGCGTCGACGGGCAGGCCGTTGGCCTCGGCGGCATCGCGGATGGCTTCGGGATTCGGCCCGTCGTAGACGCAGAACGTGGTCGCCTTGTCATCTGTGACGAACGACTGCACCCACGTGACGCCCTCGACGGCGTTGCGGTCGATGATCCCGGCGAGCCCTTCCGCGCCGCGATCGCTGATGGGGACGTGCAATCCGTCCGGGAAGGTGCGTTGCACCAGATAGCGGGTCACTTCGGATCCTCTCCGGCCCGGAGTCTCCGGACCACCTGGATCCAGATTCACGCCGCGCGCCGGTGCGGCGAATCGGGAGCGGTCCCTATCTCTGCGGGGGTTGCTCCCCACATCACTGGCGAGGTCGCTCCCCATCTCCGACTACCGGCAGTGCGTCCGCCACGTCACGGCGCGACGCGACACCCAGCTTCGCGAGGATCGCCGAGACGTGATGGCCGGCCGTCTTCGGAGAGATGTGCAGTCGCGCGGCGAGCGCCGCGTCGGTCAGGCCCTCGCCGAGCAGGCCCGCGACCTCCAACTCTCGCGCGGTCAGCCCGCCAGGGTTGGTCGCGGTCCTGCGCGACGGTCGCCGAGGGACGGACGCCGTGCCCTCGGCGCGCATCCGCGCGACCACCGCATCGGCGGCCGGATTCGCGCCCAGGCGGTCGAAGACCTGCAACGCACGCAGGCGGTCCGCGGCCTCGCGGCTGTCGGCGAGAGCCCCGGCCGCCTCGTAGGGGCATCCGAGCTGCTCCCACAGCGCGGCAGCGGCGCCGAACTCGCCGCGCACCTGGGCCGCGAACGGCTCGGCCGCGCCGGACGGCAGCGTGCTCAGGCTGCCTGCCCGCCACAGCCAGAACCCGAGTTCGCCGATCGCCCACCCCTGCCGGAGCTTCACCGCGAGCCGGAACGTCTCGGCGACGAGCGCCGGAATGCGATCGGCCTCCGATCTGAGCCATGCGGATTCGGCGAGTCCCGCCGCTGCCGGCCAGAGCCGTTGCAGATCGCCGGTGCGCTCCGCCAGCTCGCGGGCCGCCAGCAGCGGACGCTCGGCGTCCGGCGCGCCGGAGCGGGCTCGAATGCGGCCGACGACGGTGAGGGCCGCGATCCGCGCGATCACGCCGGGCGCGTTGCGGACCGACTCGGCCAGTGCCGCGCCAGCACTCCACTGGCCCTGTTCGAGGCGCGATCGTGCGAGCCACGCGGTCGCGTAGTCGGCGCTGTGGTCCAGGTCACGCTCGGCGCACCAGACGCGTGCCTGATCCAGCCAGCGATCGGCCTGTGCATATCGGCGGACCTCTCCGGCGCCGGACCCGAGGTTGATCAGCGCCGACGCCACCGCGATGTCGTCGCCGAGGTTCTCAGCGAGTGCACGGCTGCGCACGAGTGGCTCCTCGGCCTGATCGGGATCGACGAACCACAGTGACGCGCCGACCGCGTTGAGCGCAGCCGCTCGGGTGCGATCGTCGCCGAAGCGGGCGGCGAGTTCTGCCGCGCTGCGGCCGAGGGAAATCGCCCGGACCACCTCTCGGGCCAGCATGTGCAATTGCGCGCCGACGGACAGTGCGACCGCCTTGGCCGAGCTGTCCGCCCGCCGGTCGAAACCGGCGAGGACGTCATCGATGGCGCGACGGGCCTCGTCCCCCCGGCCCTGGCGCCACAGTGCGGTTGCAGCCATGGCGGCGGCGCGGCCGTCGTCGTCCGGGCGGTCCAGTGCGCGCCAGATCGCCCGTGCGTGCTCGCAGGCATCGAGTGCGCCCCGGTCGTCGGCGAATGCGGTGTACTCGCGGGCCAGGCCCTCCCATGCGACGGCCGCCGACTCCTGCCGGAGCGCATCGCAGCCGAGCGCGCGCTCGTACTGCCGTGCCGCGGATCGATGCGCTCCTACGCCGCTTGCGGCCATGGCAGCCTCGATCCCGTACCTGGCGGTGCGGACGGGGTCGCCTCCGCGTTCGGCATGATGCGTGAGCCGCGCGGGGTCGGCGCCGCGACTCTCGAGTTCGACGAGCAGGCGGCGGTGCAGGTGTGCGGCGACGGCGGGCGGCACGGAGTCCTCGACCGCCCGACGGGCCAGGTCATGGCGGAAGGCGATGCCGGCCGGACGTCCCACCAGCATGCCGCTGCGCAGGCACTCGTCCATCGCGGGGGCCGTCACCTCGGCTGCCGCCAGGACCAGGCTCACCTCGGCGTCGGCGCGGGGGATGAGTGCGGCAGCGTCCAGTGCTCTGCGCGCCTGTGGGCCGAGCGCGTCCGCCCTGGCCAGGACGGCGGCGCGAACGCTCGAGGGCACCGCGTCCGTGGCGCGGGCCTCGATCAGCGCCGTCACGAAGAAGGGGTTCCCACCGGTCGCCGCATAGATCTCGTTGGCATCCAGCCCGCGGGCCAACCACGCCACCGACTGCGGTCCGAGGGGAGCGAGTTCCATCCGGCGTACCTCGGGAAGCGCCATGAGCCGGCCGAGGGCGACGGTCAGTGGATGGTCACGGATGAGTTCGTCGTCCCGTGCCGTCACGATCACCGCTGCCCGGGTCGACGCGATCCGCCGGGCCAGGAACAACAGCAGGTCGCGAGTCGCATCGTCCGCCCAATGCACGTCCTCGATCACCACCACCGACGGTGGATGCGGCGCGGCCAGTTCGGCGAGCGCCGCCGCGAACCGGTCGTGCCTCGGAGTATCGCCGGCCATGACCGCGAGCAGCTCTCCACCCGCGGCCAGCGCGATGTCGTGCAACGGCGCCAGCGGTCGAGGGGTGCTCAGGGGGTCGCACGCGCCCTCCAGCAACCGCAGGCCGCGCGGGCGCTCGGCGGCCAGGGCGCGCACGAGTGACGACTTGCCGACCCCGGCCTCGCCGAGTACGAGCGTGAGCGAGCCTCGCCCGCCAACGGCTTCGCCGACGCGGGCCCGGAGCGTGTCGAGTTGGGACGCCCGCTCGAGGAGCCCGGTGCCACCCAACGCGGCGGCAGGTTCGTCGACCACGCCCACAGGATGCCACCGTCGGACGCGCCGGGACACCACCCGGAACTGTGCGGCCACCCGCACCCTTATCGCGACATCCCGAATCACGAGACCACGCTGCTCAGCACGCGAGTCTTTTCGATGGACCACAGACCCGCGGCCGGGATGAATACTACGCTGCGTAGTATGACCGAATCCCCGCTGACCCTGGCCGGTGACTTCGCCGCACCGAGCCGCCAGGACTGGGAAGCCGAGGTCCTCCGGGTGCTCAATCGCCGTCGGCCCGAGGGCAAGGAACTCTCCATCGAGCAGGCGATGAAGCGACTCACCACGACCACCGTGGACGGCCTCGTCATCGATCCGCTCTACGTGCAGGCCGACCGCGACCTCGGGCACCCCGGGGTGACCCCGTTCACCCGCGGGACCAGCCTGCGCACCGGCGCGATCCACGCCTGGGACGTCACCCAGCTGCACGAGGATCCCGACGTCGCGTTCAGCAACGCCGCCGTGCTGGCCGACCTGACCCGGGGCGCCACCTCGCTGTGGCTGCGCGTCGATCCGGACGCCATCGCGGCGTCCGACCTGGGCGACGTGCTGGCCGGGGTGCTGCCCGAACTCGCCCGGCTGCGGGTCAGCAGCCGCACCGACCAGGCCGCTGCCGCATCGGTGCTCGCGGACTTCTGGCGGGCCAGCGGCAAGGCCGCCGAGGTCGGCGGCAGCCTCGGTTTGGACGCGCTGGGCCACGCGGCACTCACCGGCGAGACGCCTGAGTTCGGCCCGCAGCGCGACTGGGTGGCAACCACTCTCGCCGAGTTCCCCCAGGCGCGAGCCATCGCGGTGGACTCCCTGGTCTACGACGATGCCGGGGCCGGTGACGTCGACGTCCTGGCCTTCGCCATCGCGACCGGGGTGGAGTACCTGCGCGACCTGGAGGCGGCCGGCATCTCGCCGGCCGCTGCCTTCGGCACGATCGCGTTCCGGGTGCCTGCCAACGCCGACCAGTTCATGACCATCGCCCGGTTGCGCGCGCTGCGCCGGCTGTGGGCCCGGGTGGGGGAGGTGAGCGGCGTCCCCGCGGGGGTGCGGGGCGCCGTTCAGCTCGCGGTCACCTCGTGGCGGATGGTCACCCGCGACGACCCGTGGGTCAACCTGCTGCGCGGCACCATCGCCACCTTCGCGGCGGCCGCCGGGGGTGCCGAGTCGATCACGGTGCTGCCGCACGACACCGCCTGGGGTCTGCCCACCGACTTCTCCCGCCGGATGGCGCGCAACATTCAGCTGCTGGCCGCCGAGGAATCCAACCTGGGCCGGGTCGCCGATCCGGCCGGCGGGTCCTGGTACGTCGAGAGCCTCACCGATCAGCTGGCCGGACGGGCCTGGGCGCGGTTCGGCGAGATCGAGGCCGCCGGCGGCATGACGGCCGCCCTGGCCGACGGCCGGGTGGCCGAGTGGATCGAGGCCACCGTGGCGGCCCGCGGCGTCCGGCTGGCCAATCGACGACAGCCGATCACCGGGGTGTCGATGTTCCCCGCCGTCAACGAAACCCCGTTGGACGTCCGGCCGCGGCCGCAGCGTCCGGTGTTCGGGGGGTTGGCGCCGCGCCGGGATAGCGAGCTGTTCGAAGGGCTGCGTGACCGGGTGTCTGCGGCCGATCCCCAGCCGCAGGTGTTCCTGGCCTGTTTGGGCGCCCGCCGTGACTTCGGTCCGCGCGAACAGTTCACTGCCAACGTGTTGCAGGTCGCCGGCATCGGGTACCCGTCCAGCGAGGGCGGGACGGCGTCCGAGATCGTGGCGCAGGTGCAGGCCACCGGGGCGCGCATCGTGATCCTGTGCTCGTCGGCGCGGGTGTACGCGACGCAGGCGGTCGAGGTGGCCTCGGCGCTCAAGGACGCCGGTGTGGCCACGGTGCTGATCGCCGGACGCCGCACCGAAACCGGTGCCGACAACGCCGCGGAGGTCATCGACGGCGAGATCTTCGACGGCATGGACGTCGCCGGCTTCCTGGCCGGCGCACTGGACGAGTTGGGAGTGGAGCGGTGAGCATTCCGCGTTTCGACACGATCGAGTTGGGCGAGCCCCGGCCGCCGGCGGATTCCGCGCAGCAGTGGGAGGACCTGATCGATCAGGTGCCTTCCTACAGCAAGGGCTGGCAGACCCCCGAGCACATTCTGGTGCCGCCGGTCTACGGTTCGGACGCGCTGGGCGGGCTGGATTTCCTGAACACCTGCCCGGGTATTCCGCCGTTCCTGCGCGGGCCGTACGCGACCATGTACGTGAATCAGCCGTGGACGATCCGGCAGTACGCCGGCTTTTCCACCGCGGCCGAGTCCAACGCGTTCTACCGGCGCAATCTGGCCGCCGGTCAGAAGGGCCTGTCGATCGCTTTCGACCTGGCCACCCACCGCGGCTACGACTCCGACCATCCGCGGGTCACCGGTGACGTGGGAATGGCCGGTGTCGCGGTCGATTCGATCCTCGACATGCGGCAGCTGTTCGCCGGCATTCCGCTCGACCAGATGAGCGTGTCGATGACGATGAACGGCGCGGTGCTGCCGGTGCTGGCGCTCTACGTGGTGGCCGCCGAGGAGCAGGGGGTGCAGCCGGTGCAGCTGGCCGGAACCATTCAGAACGACATTCTGAAGGAGTTCATGGTCCGCAACACCTACATCTACCCGCCGGCGCCATCGATGCGGATCATCTCCGACATCTTCGCGTACACCAGCGCGAACATGCCGAAGTTCAACTCGATCTCGATCTCCGGCTACCACATGCAGGAGGCCGGGGCGACCGCCGACATCGAGATGGCCTACACCCTGGCCGACGGCGTCGAATACATCCGGGCCGGCGAATCGGTGGGCCTGAAGGTCGACCAGTTCGCGCCGCGGTTGTCGTTCTTCTGGGCGGTTGGGATGAACTTCTTCATGGAGGTCGCCAAATTCCGTGCCGCCCGTATGTTGTGGGCGAAACTGGTGCGCGATTTCGGCCCGAAGAATCCCAAGTCGATGTCGCTACGGACGCATTCCCAGACGTCCGGCTGGTCGCTGACCGCGCAGGACGTGTTCAACAATGTCGGCCGCACCTGCCTGGAGGCGATGGCCGCCACCCAGGGCCACACTCAGTCGCTGCACACCAATGCGCTGGACGAGGCGATCGCGCTGCCGACGGATTTCTCGGCCCGGATCGCCCGCAACACCCAGCTGTTCATTCAGCAGGAGTCGGGCACCTGCCGGGTGGTGGACCCGTGGGCTGGTTCGGCCTATGTGGAGCGGCTCACCTACGAGCTGGCCGGACGCGCCTGGGGGCTCATCCAGGAGGTGGAGGCCGCCGGCGGCATGGCGAAGGCGATCGAGGCCGGCATTCCCAAGATGCGCATCGAAGAGGCGGCGGCCCGCACCCAGGCCCGGATCGATTCCGGACGGCAGCCGCTGATCGGCGTCAACAAATACCTGGTCGACAACGACGAGCCGCCTGAGGTGTTGAAGATCGACAACGCCAAGGTGCGTGCCGAGCAGATCGCCAAGCTGGAGCGGCTGCGCGCCGAGCGCGACCCGGAGGCGGCGAAGGCGGCCCTGGAACGGTTGACCTGGGCGGGCGCCAATGCCGATCCGAGCGATCCGGACCGCAACCTGCTCAAGCTGAGCATCGACGCGGCCCGCGCCCAGGCGTCCGTCGGTGAGATCTCCAGCGCGCTGGAGTCGCAGTTCGGCCGGTTCACCGCGCAGATCCGTACCATCACTGGCGTGTACCGCAATGAGACGGGGGAGTCCCGAGGGGTCGAGGAGGCCAGGAGGCTGGTCGCCGAGTTCGAGGCGATCGAGGGACGGCGTCCGCGCATCCTGGTCGCCAAGATGGGCCAGGACGGTCACGACCGCGGCCAGAAGGTGATCTCGACGGCGTTCGCCGATCTCGGCTTCGACGTCGACGTCGGCCCGCTGTTCCAGACCCCCGGTGAGGTGGCCCGGCAGGCGGTCGAGGCCGACGTCCACGTCGTCGGGGTGTCGTCCCTGGCGGCCGGCCACCTGACCCTGGTGCCCGCGTTGCGCGCCGAACTGGACGCCCTGGGCCGCGACGACATGATGATCGTCGTCGGCGGCGTCATCCCGGCTCAGGACTTCGACGAGTTGCGGGCCGCCGGCGCCGATGCGATCTACCCGCCCGGCACGGTGATTCCCGAGGCCGCCGTGGAGCTGCTGGAGAAGCTCCAGGATCGGCTGGAAGAAGACTGACGGTGTCCGCGGGGACGGTTCTCCCGGTCGCCGTCGCATGTCGGGGACGGTTCCCGACGTTCGAATTGCGCACTTCGGGGACGGTTCTTTTCGGTCCACCTGCCGGGCCGGCGTCGATCCGTCCCCGGCGTGCGAAATTCGAACGTCGAGAACCGTCCCCGGCGAGCGAAATTCGAACGTCGAGAACCGTCCCCGACATGCGAGGTTGAGAGGATGGCTGCATGCGTAGGTTGAGTCCGGACGCGTTGGCCGGGCGGGTCCGGGAGGGCTCGCGTCCGCATATCGCCCGCGCAATCACCCTGCTGGAGTCGTCGCGTCCGGAGCATCGGGAGCGGTCCAAGGAGCTGCTGCGGCTGCTTGCGCCCGACAGCGGACGGTCGGTGCGGGTCGGGATCACCGGCGTCCCCGGCGCGGGGAAGTCGACGTTCATCGATGCCCTCGGCGTCCGGTTGATCGATCGGGGGCACCGGATCGCCGTGTTGGCGGTCGATCCGTCGTCGTCGCGCACCGGGGGCTCGATCCTTGGCGACCGGACGCGGATGGCGGCACTCGCGGCGTCCGACCGGGCCTACGTGCGGCCGTCGCCGTCCGGGGGGCATCTGGGTGGCGTCGCGCGCGCCACCCGGGAATCGATGGTCGTGATGGAGGCTGCCGGCTTCGATGTCGTGCTGGTCGAGACCGTGGGTGTGGGGCAGTCCGAGGTAGCGGTCGCCGGCATGGTCGACACCTTTCTGCTGATCGCGTTGGCGCGGTCCGGCGACCAGCTACAGGGCATCAAGCGCGGCATCCTCGAGATGGCCGACGTGATCACCGTCAACAAGGCCGACGGCGACCACGAGGGCGAGGCGCGGGTGACCGCCCGCGAGCTGACGATCGCGATGAAGCTGATCAGTTCCGATCCGCACGCGCGTCGTCCGCCGGTGCTGACCAGCTCCGCGCTCACCGGCAAGGGTCTGGACGAGGTATGGCAGGCCGTCCTCGATCACCGCGATTACCTGCAATCCCACGGTGGGTTGGAACCGCGAAGGACCCGTCAGCAGATCGAGTGGCTGTGGTCGCTGGTCGAGGGTGAGGTACTGGATGGCGTCCGGGCCTCGGCGAGCGTCCGTGCCCAGCGGGACGGGATCGAAGCCGCGATCGCCCGCAACGAACTCTCGGCGCTGGAGGGCGCCGAGGAGCTCGTGCAGGCGTTCGTGGCGGACGTCCCGACCCTGTGGCCGGACGCGCAGCCGGACTGACCCAGCTGGGGCTCAGTGCTGGTGTCCGGCGCCCGGTCCCGCCGCGGTGACGGCGAGCGGCTCCACGTCCAGGCTGGTCGGCTTGCTCACCTTGCCGGTCTCCAGGTCGAGGACGCGCAGCGTCTTGGTCGCCGGATCGGCGACGACGATACGGTGACCCGCGGTGGTGAGGGTCGGCCGGGCGGCATAGAAGTCGTCGGGCTTGGTCCACGCGTCGATCACCGGGATCGCCGCCTCAACCTTGGCCTTCGCCGGATTGATCACGTGCACCTTTCCATCGGTGCCCAGCGCAACCAGCTTCCCCTCCGCCCACGTCAGGGTGCCGTAGACGAGTCCGAGGTCGAGGAGCTTGGTCTTGGCGGTGCGGGTGTCGATGAGGGCGACGTGGGTGGGGTTGTAGGCGCCCGCGATGATCGGTGACTCCTCCGACCCGGCCAGGTGACTGCTGAAGCCCTCGGGACCGTTCGCCGGCTCGTACGCCTTGCTGACCTTGCCCTTGCGGTACATCACCACGCCGTCCTCGCAGCCGAAGGCCACGACGCCGCCGGCGGCCTCGGCCTCGCCGTGAATCTTGGGGCAGTTGTTCCAGCGCTTCTCAATGCGGCTGTTGGACGCCTTGACGCGGGCGAATCCGACGCGCTGGCCGGGCTCCTTGCCCGGCATGCTGACCAGCAGCCGGCCCTTCCCGATCGGCATCGCGACGCCGTGGTGAGCCGGGAACGGGCTGAGCGTACGGATGGTTGCCGATGCCCTGTCCAGGTCGGACTTCTTGAGCAGCTGCACGGTGCCGGTGCCGTCGTCGAAGATCGCGGTGGTGTTGCCGTGCGACACCACATGGCTGGGCTTGGCCGCGTTCACCCGCAACGGGTTGAGGTGCGGGGTGCCGCGCAGGTCGCCGATCTGGACGAGGCCCTGGTCGCCCTGGATCAGGAAGAAGTGCCGCTGGTCTTCCGAGGTCGCCACCGTCGGACGCGAGGTGGTGGCGATCCGGGCGACCGGCTTGAGGGTGCGTGCATCGAGGGCCAGGACGCCGTCGGCGTGGGTGACCAGGATGGTGCTGCGCACCTTCGGTGCTGCCTCGGCGGTCGGCGCGGTCAGGCCGGCCGGGAGCAGGGCGGCAGTCAGCGCGCAGGCGACGACAACGGGTGGGCGTGGTTTCCTCACAGTGGTTCTCATGCGAGGACTATATGAGAATGATACTCAATAATGCTAGCTCGGAATTGCCGTATCGGTCGTGGGCAAGCCGTTCGTCGAGGGCCCCGGCCCGGGCCCGGGTGCACCGACCGCGACGGCTCCGCGGACGAAGGCGCTACGGGAGACTCAGTTCCGCCGCGGGGTCGGATGCCGTGCTCTCGACATCGTTCTCGTGCACGGCGGTGACCACGTAGGCGAAGGTGCCCTTGCCGGGCGTCTTGTCGATGAACTCGAGTGTCGTGCTGGTGCCGATCTGGCGCATCTCGACCTCGCCCGGTCCACGGCGATGGATTCGGTATTCGACGATCTTCTCGCTGAATCGGGGCGTGACGGTCGGCGCCGGCGGACGCTGCCAGGTGATGCGCACCGACTTGTCAGACGTGATCACGGCCCGCACCGCGGTCGGTGCCGGCGGGTGCATGGCTTCGTCCTCCTCCCGGGTGAGTTCCTGGGACGGATTGGGGCTCGACACGCGCGACGGTGCCGGTGAGGCTGCGGGCGATGCCCCGGACCCGCTCTGGCATGCCGCCAGAGTGGTGGCCAGCATCAGCAGGGCGATCGGGCGAGCGGCAGAACGGATGGTGATCATGATCCCTCTCTTCCGGACGGGGCGGTGGTCGCCCTCCATAAAGGAGAACGACCACCGTCCATCATGCGTTGCAGTTGCCGGTTCAGCGATGCTGGTGTTTCTGGTGCTCTTCGAACGTGAGTTCCTTCATCACCTTCGTCGAACTGTTCATCGCCGCCGGGCCGCCGCCCACGGCGCCGCCCCCGTACACGATGTGGCCCCAGTTGTTGAAGGTGCCGAGTGTCGACAGGTAGCCGTCACCGTTGATGTCGGCCTTCACCTTCGTGGACAGCGTGCCGTTGCAGGTCCAGTCCAGATTGCGATCGGCGCGGCCGCCGATCTTGAAGGTGCCGTTCGGGCAGACCCACTTGGTGCGGTATGGCTTGGCGCTGCTGCTCCGCAAACCCTTCTTCTCGTTGAGGTTCTTCTCGTTCAGGCTGGGCAGCGTGAACGACGAGTAGCCGAAGTACTTGGAGCCGTTGGTCTTCAGCACCCCTGAGGTCTGGAACGAGTAGTTCATCACGCTCAGGTAGTTGGGCTTGTAGTTGGAGTGATCGTTCCCACCGTGCTTCTGGCCGAGTGCGTGGCCGAACTCGTGCACGAAGGTGCCGACTCGTTGATCCGGCGTGCCCCCGCCGGGCCAGCGTCCCAGGGTGACCAGGAAGCTGTCACTCGGGAGAACGAAGGCGTTGCCGCTGCTGGTATCGCCGTCGTAGCCGTTGCCCCAGATCATGTAGTAGAAGATCTTGGCCCGCGCCGCGGAGTTGAAGTGCGCGGCCTTGATGGCCTTGAACCCCGGCACCACCGGATTCAGGTCGTAGACGAACGGCACCTGGTTGCCGCCGCCGAGGTTGTACGCGGGGCCCCGAGCGGCCCCGGCGTCGAGGTGCAGCTTGATCCCGGTCGAGCCGTTCGGGTTCTTCGCCTGCGGTGCGGTGGCGAACACATTCACGATCCGATTCAGATCGGCAGCCGTTGGCAGCAGCGCATCGCTCATGTAGTCCATCTCGACGAACAGATCCTTGCGCACCACGCTGGCGCCCATGGCCGGCAGGTCCACATCGATGACCCCGTCATTGTTGGCGTCGTAGCCGTTGGCCTCCCAGCCGTCGCGCAGCTTGTCGCCGTCGGTGTCAGCAGCACCGTTGACTCCGATGGAGAACGCCTGGCCGACCCAGGCCAGGCAGTCCGGGCCGCTGGAGACGGTGATCCGAGCCGAGGTGTCGCCGGGCTTGACGAAGTTCGGCAGCTTCGCTGTGTCGGTGTCCCACAGATTGCCCTGGGAGTAGCGCGGCGTCGGGCCGTCGGTGCCGTCCCAATCAGCTTGCGGAACCGTGATCCCGTTCACTGTGCTCGGCGGCTCAGCGGCGGACTGTCCATCGGCGCCGATGAAGGTGGTCTTCACTGCACCGACCGGGTTCGTCGCCGCGAAACCGAATTTCACGGTGGCAGTCGCGGAGCCGCCGGTGAGACCGGCGTACCCGTTGGACAGGACCACTTTGGTCATCGGATAGGTGGACTTCTCGAACACCACCACCAGCGAGGCGCCTTCGGCCAGTGGCGCGACGGGCGTCGTGGTGAACGGGTCGGATCCGTTCTTGGTGCCGGAGGCGAAGCCCTTCAGGGCGAATTTCCCGTCGCCCTTGACCTTCTTGGTGACATTGGCGCGATAGGCGTACCCGGGGTAGGCGTTGTTCGACGATGGCCAGCAGGGGCCGGCGCCGGAGCCGACCTTGGTGCCCGTGATCGCCATGCCGGCAAAGTTGCCCTTCTTCAATGACGCGGATTCGGAAGGGCTGAGCACAGACCAGAGCAGGTAGGCGTTCTTGACCTTGGCGCCCTTCGGGATGCCGGAGATCCTGATCGTGCCGGAGCCTCGGTTGCGGAGGCTGATGCCGCCGGCGACGTAGTCGCCCCTCAGCTTGTAGCTCTTGAAGGCTTTGGGTGCAGACCCGCTGTCCGCCGCCTGGATCCGGCCCTTACCGGTGCCGGCGGTGCCCGGCGTATCGCTGGTTGGTGGTGGGGTCGGGCTGGCGGCCGCTATCTGCGGCAGTCCACCCATGGTGCCGATCAGTGCAGCGGCGGTAGCAACCCCTGCGATCGTCGCACCGACTCTCGGTCGAGTCCGTTGGCGCATGGCTCTCCTCATGGTTATTGGAACGGGCTTTGGCTTCCCTGAGTAGAGCAGGTTTTCCGCGTTCTTCGTACCAGTCTTTCCAAGAATCGGCAAAGATTTTGTAGGCAAGAATGCGTACATCCATCGGGCCGAACGTGCGCATTCTTTTCTGCCGCCCAGTTCATGGCGAATTTCAGAGCCTGACTATATAGTAATGATACTCAGTAAGTTTATCGACGTACTACGGTGACGCCCATGCGTAAGCCGTTCGTCGAGGTCACCGGCCGCACTCAGGTGAGCCGGCTGCGCGTGCTCGCGGCGCGGGCGCTGCCCGCGTGGGGACTCGCCGACGCGTCCCTGCGGCTGCTGCACCACGGCTACAACACGACGTTCCGGGTCGATGTGCCCGACGGCCGGCGGTTCGCGCTGCGGGTGAACGTGATCCCGACCAAGACGGAGCAGCATCTGCGGGCCGAGGTGGCCTGGCTTGCGGCACTGTCGTCCGACACCGAACTCGCGGTGCCGAGGCCGCAGCGCACCCGCGAGGGGCAGTGGGCCGCCCGCATCGCCAGCCCCGATCACGGCCGGGACCTCCCGGTGGTGCTGTTCTCGTGGCTGGACGGCAGGAACCTCGGCTGGCGCCCGCGGCCGCGGCAGCTTCGCGCGCTCGGCGAGACGATGGCGCTGCTGCACAACCATGCCGCCGGCTGGCGGCTGCCCGCCGATGGTGCGCTGCCGCTCTACGACAGCGTGCTGACCGACCTGCCGAATCGCCTCGGCGACCATCCGGCACTGGACGCCGAGGCCCGCGACGTCCTGACGACGGCTCATGCGCGAGCCCAGGAGCTGCAGGACCGGGCGTTCGTCGCGGATGGGGTGATTCCGCTGCATGCCGACCTGCATGGTGCGAATCTGAAGTGGCATGGCGGCCGGCTCAGCGTCTTCGACTTCGATGATGCCGGACGCGGGGTGCCGGCGCTCGACCTGGCCATCGCGGCCTACTACCTGCGTGGCGACGCCGCGCTCGACGCGCTCCGCGAGGGATACGCGGCCCTGCGTCCACTGCCGACGGTGAGTGCGGAGGTCTTCGAGGGGATGGTGGCCGGTCGCAACCTGCTGCTCCTCGACGACCTGCTGGAACAGCAGAACGCCGAGTTGCGCGGAATGATCCCCGCCTACGCCGAGGCCAGCGTCCGTCGCCTGCGCTCCTGGCTGGACACCGGACGGTATCGACTCGACGTGGCGGCCGCGTCGTCGTAACCGGTGGCAACGATCCCGAGCAGCCGAACTCACTCGGCGAGATCCCGCCGACCCGACTGGACCCGGCAGCCGCGGCGTCCTCAGGCGATCAGGATTCGCACCGGGTCGGCCACGTCGTGGCGGCCGTCCAGCGTTGTCCAGGCGGCGTGCAGGACGTCCACGGCGGCCAGCAGGTCGGCCTCCGAGCGGGTGTAGGGCAGCCGGACGAACGACGCGAGGCCGCCGTCCGGGGCGAACACCGACCCGGGCGTGATCACCAGGTCGCGCCGTTCGCACTCGATCGACAAGGCGGCGGCCACCGGACGCGGAAGCCGGCACCACAGCGACAGCCCGCCAGCCGGGGTCCGGAAACGCCAGTCCGGCAACCGATCCCGCAGGGCGCCGGCCAGCACGTCCCGTTGCCGGCGCAGCCGCTCGCGCTGCTGATGCGCGTCGGCGTCCGAACCGGTCAGCAGTTCGGTCAGCACCAGCTGCTCCAGGATCGGGGCGCCGAGGTCGAGCCCCAGCCTCGCCCGGGTGAAGCGGGGCTGCTGGCCGTCCGGCACGCGCAGCCAACCGACGCGCAGTCCGCCCCAGAACGCCTTCGACGAGCCTCCCACGGTGATCGCCGATGCGGCGTGGGCCGCCATCGGGGCCGGAACCGGCAGCGGTTCCAGATGCAGATCGGCGTGGCTCTCGTCGACGATCGCCACTGTGCGGGCGCCCGCCAGGGCCGCCCCGAGCCGGTCGCGCTGAGCGTCGTCCATCAGCAACCCAGTCGGATTCTGGTAGTCGGGGATCAGGTACGCCGCGCGCGGTGCGGCCTGGCGCAGGATGGCTTCCATGGCGTCGAGGTCCCAGGCGTCCGGATCGACCGGGACGGCTACCACCCGGGCGCCCGCCCGGCGCAGCGAGGTGATCGCGTTCGGGTAGACGGGCGACTCGGCCAGCACCCGGTCGCCGGGGCCGAGCAGCGCCTGCGCCGCGGCCGCGATGGCGGCGATCGCGCCGGAGGTCACCAGTACCTGGTCGGACGTCGTCGGCAGCCCTCGGCGCCGGTACCGGTCGGCGATCGCCTCACGCAGTTCGGGCAGGCCCAGCGGAAAGTAGCCGTGACCGGTCAGGTAGGCGGGGAGGGCGGCAATCGCGGCGGCGTAGGCGCTGGCCAGTCCGGGGGTGGCCGGCGGTGCCGCGCAGCTGAGGTCCATCGTCGAGGACAGATCGGGCTGGGGCAGCAGGGCGCGATCGTGCCCCCGCGCGCGTCCACCCGGCACCCGCGTCCAGGTGCCCGAGCCCTGCCGGGCGGCCGCGTAGCCAGCCTCGCGCAGCATTGCGTAGGCCCTGGTCACGGTCGTCCGGGAGAGTCCCAGCGCCGTGGCCAGGTCACGTTCGCTGGGCAGTCGCTGGTCCAGCGGGAGCAGGCCGTCGGCGATCACGGACGCCAGCCGCGACGCCAGCCCGCTGAAGGCCGGGGAGGGAATGTCGCCGACCAGATTGGCCACTCGGCCGATGGGGATGGAGCCGCTCACTGGGCCACATTCTCATGATTGGCTCTTTCATACAAGGCCATTGGGGATCAGGATGAGGTCTATGAGCACGAGTCGTCCGATCGAGATCTCCAATCTGGGGCCGCTGGGACAGCTGCGTACCGGTCGTCTGCCGCGCCGCGTGGTGCAGTTGTTCGTCGGGCTGGTGCTGTTCGGGTTCTCCATCGCCCTGATGATTCGCGGCAATCTCGGAGTGGCGCCGTGGGACGTGCTCAGCGTCGGCCTGACCCATTGGCTGCCGCTCAGCTTCGGGCAGATCACCATCGCGCTCAGCTTCGTCGTGCTGCTGCTCTGGGTGCCCGTGGGGGAGCGTCCGGGGATCGGCACACTCGCCAACGCGATCGTGATCGGCCTGGCGGTGGACGCCTCGCTGACCTGGCTGCCGACGAACGATGACTGGGAGCCGCGGATCGCGATGATGCTCGCCGGGGTGGTGCTCAACGGTCTCGCCGGTGCGGTCTACATCGGCGCCCAGTTGGGCCGCGGACCGCGCGACGGCCTGATGACGGGTCTCGCGCGGCGCACCGGACGCAGCCTGCGGCTGGTCCGGTCGTTGATCGAGGTGGTGGTGCTCGGCATCGGACTGCTGCTCGGCGGCACGGCCGGCCTCGGCACTGTGGTGTTCGCCCTGGCGATCGGCCCGCTAACCCAGTTCTTCCTGCCCTGGTCGCTGGTTCCGACCAACCAACCGCACGAGGCGGTCAGCGGGTGAGCGACCGCTGCGCGGCATCGGCCAGCGCTTCGGCGACCTGGAGCTGGAAGGCTCTCGACCCCAGCAATTCGAGGTCGGCGGGGTCGCTCATGTTGCCCATCTCCAGCATGATGCCCGGCGTCCGCGTGAGCAGGTTGAGCGTCGCAATGTCCGAGCGGAGGCTGAGCGCCGTACCGGATCCGATGTAGTTCGAGCGGGGCATCGTCGTGTGCTTGGCCAGTTCGGTGCGGGCGAGTCTGGCCAGCATCGCGGAGCGCTGCTGGAGCGCCGGGCCCCCTGCCATCGTCGTGGAGACGATGATGTGGAACCCGCGAGCCCGCTTGGCGTCGTTGCCGTCGGCATGGATCGAGATCAGCAGATCGGCCCCGGCGTCGTTGGCGACCTGGGCGCGTTTGTTGACGCAGGGCCCCAGGTCCGCGTCGTTCTTCCGGGTCAGCAGGACGCGGGCGCCGCGCCGCTCAAGTTCGGTCTCGAGCGCCTGCGCCTGGCTCCAGGTGTAGGCATGCTCGGACAGCCTTCCGCCTGCGGTGCCGGACGAGTTGCAGGCCTTCGTCCGTCCGTTGCCGGCCGGGACCTGCCGGCTGTTGAACGAGTTCTCGTATCGTCCGTTGTGCCCCGGGTCGACGACGATCGTGCGCCCGGCCAGGGAGGTTGCCGGCCTGCTCGGGGTGGTGGTTCGGACGGGGGTGCTGGCAGGAGCCGAACCGGGGGTGCTGGCCGGAGTCCGGACGCGGCTGGTGGTCGCGCCCTGCGTCCGCGGCTGGGGATCGGCCGGCCGGGGTGATGTGGTGGTGCAGCCGGTGAGCAGGCAGGCAATCACGACGGGGCCGGTGAGGCAGGGCCGCAGACCGCGACGTGCTGCCGGGGCACCGCGCCGGGGCGGCGCCGCACCTGTCATGCTCAGCGCTTGACGATGGACGGCAGCAGGCCGTCGAAGGCGAGGGTGTAGCCGAAGCCGTGGGCGACGATGTAGCCCAGGCCGAGGGCGATGGCGAGCAGCACCACGGCGAACAGGAGGACCGCGACCACGCGGCCCAGCGGGTTCCGGCCGGAATCCGGCAGATCGCCGTTGGCCCAGGCGATGGACTTCACCCCGAGCGCGAACAGGATCGGCAGGCCCGCGCCGAGGACCAGCCCCGCGAGCAGGATCCGCCAGGCGTCATCGAGGGCGGTGAGCCACATCAGACCCCCACCTCCTTCTTGTCCGGCTTGGCGTCCTTCGGGGCCGGCGCCCAGTCGTCGTTGACGTTGTGATGCCCGATCGGCTCCTTGCGCGAGTGCAGCCACATGTAGCCGCCGGCCGCGCACAACAGCACGAACACCACGCTGGCCCCCAGCCCGGCGCCCAGCGAGTTGCCGATCAGGAACATCAACGCGCCCACAGCAGCAGCCGCCGGCAGCGTCGTCAGCCACGCGGACGCCATCCGGCCGGCGACCCCCCAGCGCACCTGCGCGCCGGGACGTCCGACCCCCGAACCGAGAATCGAGCCGGTCGCCACGTGGGTGGTGGACAGCGCGAAGCCGAGTTGGCTGGAGGCCAGGATCACCGAGGCGGACGCCATGTCGGCGCTCATTCCCTGCGGTGGTTCGATCTCGACCAGGCCCTTGCCCATGGTGCGGATGATTCGCCAGCCACCCAGATAGGTGCCGAGCGCGATGGTGACGGCGCACGCAAGCTTGACCCACAGCGGCACCTCATGGGTGTTGTTCCAGTGTCCCGATGCGATCAGCGCCAAGGTGATCACGCCCATCGTCTTCTGGGCGTCGTTGGTGCCGTGCGACAGCGACATCAGCGAGGCGGCACCGACCTGACCCCAGCGGAATCCCTGCGTGCGGTACTTCTCGGTGAGCTTGGCGGCGACCTTGAACACCAGGCTGGTCCCGACCAGGGCGACGATCAGCGCGATCGCCGGCGATATCAGGCCGGGCAGGATCACCTTGCCGACCACGCCGTCCACCTTGTTGCCCTCGCTGACCCACTTGACCCCGCCCCAGCCGAGCCCGGCCAAAGTGGCGCCGACCAGGCCGCCGAACAGCGCGTGCGAAGAGCTGGACGGCAGCCCCCACAGCCAGGTGGCCAGGTTCCAGATGATGGCCCCGGCCAGGCCGGCCAGCAGGATCAGCAGCAGCCGGGTACCACCGTCGGCGAGCAACTCTGCGCGCGGTGAGCCGTCCGGGTTCTGCAGGTTGATCACCGCGTTCGTCACCGTGAGCGCGACCTCGACGGACAGCAGGGCCCCGACCAGGTTGAGCACCGCGCACAGCACGACAGCAGCCTTCGGGGTCAGCGCCTTAGTGGCGATCGACGCAGCCATTGCGTTGGCCGTGTCGTGAAATCCGTTCGTGAAGTCGAAGGCCAGAGCCGTGACGACGACGAGCGCCAAGAGTATGAGCTCGGGGGACACGTGTTCATCGTAGGGACAATCTCGTCACCGCGGAAACACTTGGTTGAGACTCCACCGTAACCCCTTGTTAACTCCCAGTTCATCCAACCCGCACCGGCCACTGATGAGTGCTCGTCGGGCCCGTGCGCGCCGAGCCTTTAGGATGCCGATCATGACTTCTCCCATCCTGACCGCGGTGGCTTGGCCTTATGCCAACGGTCCGCGGCACATCGGCCATGTCTCCGGCTTCGGCGTCCCCTCGGACGTCTTCTCGCGCTACATGCGAATGGCCGGCAACGACGTGCTGATGGTGTCGGGAACCGACGAGCACGGCACCGCGATCCAGGTGCAGGCCGAGAAGGAGGGTCTGACACCGCAGCAGACGGCGGACAAGTACCACCGGGTGATCGCCGAGGACCTGGCCGGGCTGGGTTGTTGTTACGACCTGTACACCCGCACCACCACGCTCAACCATCGGACGACGGTCCAGGAGCTGTTCCGGGCGCTGCACGCGAACGGCTACGTCGTCGAGCGGCGGCAGCAGGGTGCGATCAGCCCCTCCACGGGACGCACTCTGCCCGACCGGTATATCGAGGGCACCTGCCCGCACTGCGGCTTCGACGGCGCCCGCGGCGACCAGTGCGACAACTGCGGACGCCAACTCGACCCGATCGACCTGATCAACCCGCGGTCTCGGATCAACGGCGAGACCCCGCGGTTCATCGAGACCGAACATTTTTTCCTCGACCTGCCGGCGCTGGCCGGGGCGCTCGGCGAATGGCTGGAGACCCGGACCGACTGGCGGCCGAACGTGTTGAAGTTCAGCGAGAACCTGCTCGCCGAGCTGCGCCCCCGGGCCATCACCCGCGACCTGGACTGGGGGGTGCCGATCCCGCTCGAGGGTTGGGAGGACGCCCCGATGAAGCGGATCTACGTCTGGTTCGACGCGGTCATCGGCTACCTGTCGGCGTCCATCGAATGGGCCAAGAGATCCGGCGACCCGGACGCCTGGAAGCGCTGGTGGAGCAACGACGAAGCCCGCTCGTACTACTTCATGGGCAAGGACAACATCACCTTCCATTCGGTGATCTGGCCCGGCATTCTGCTCGGCGCCAACGGCCAGGGCGACAAGGGCGGTGAGCCGTCGGCTTTCGGGCTGCTCGACCTGCCGACCGAGATCGTGTCGTCGGAGTTCCTGACCATGTCGGGCTCGAAGCTGGCCTCGTCCCGCGGGCACGTCATCTACGTGCGCGACTTCCTGCGCGATTTCGGCCCGGACGCGCTGCGCTACTTCATCGCCGTCAACGGTCCGGAGAATCAGGACACCGACTTCACCTGGGAGGAGTTCGTCCGCCGGATCAACTTCGAGCTGGCCAACGAGTGGGGCAACCTGGTCAACCGCTCGATCTCGATGGCGCACAAGAACGTGGGCGCGATCCCGGCCGCCGGCGAGCTGACCGCCGACGACGAGGCGCTGCTGCAGGCCGCCAAGGACGCCTATGCGGTGGTCGGCGACGCCTGGGGCCGGTGCAAATTCAAGCTGGCCACCACCGAAACGATGCGGGTGGTCGGCCTGGCCAACAAATACATCTCCGACCAGGAGCCGTGGAAGCTGAAGGACGATCCGGCTCGCCGTGACACCGTGCTGCATGTCGCGCTGCAGGTCGTCCAGGACTGCAACACGCTGCTCACCCCGCTGCTGCCGCACGCAGCGCAGAAGGTCTTCGAGGCGCTCGGCGGCGAAGGGGTCTGGGCGGCCCAGCCCGAGCTGACCGAGGTCACCGAGCCGGGTGCCGAGGCGTCCTACCCGGTGCTGCGCGGCGACTACGTCAACCAGGCCGCGACCTGGGAGTCGCGTCCGATCGCGGCCGGGACTCCGCTGGCGAAGCCCACTCCGATCTTCACCAAGCTCGATCCGAAGCTGGCCGAGACCGGCCCGGAGTGGGCGCCGATCGGCTAGCCGCTTCGTGGGTCGAGCTTGTCGAGACCTGAGCGGGCAAGGGTCTCGACAAGCTCGACCAGCGGGTGGTTACACGTTGGGAGTCAGGATGACCTTGAGCGCTTCACCGGTCCGGGTCATTTCTATCGCCTGGTTGATCTGGCTCAGCGGTAGCACGTGCGAGACGATCCGGTCGGCCGGGAATTTGGGGTCGATGGCCAGTTCGAAGGCCTTCTGCACCTGCATGGTGTTCGAGCCGTAGTGGCCGTAGATCCAGATCCCGCGGTAGTGCACCAGGTTGCTGTCGACCTCGGTCAGCGCACCCTTGGCGACGCCACCGAAGAAGACCATGGTGCCGGCCCGCTTCGTCATCAGCAGCCCCTGCTGCTGGGCGATCGTGGACGGATTGGCCGAAATCACCTTGTCGGCGCCCAATCCGCCGGTGAGCCGCAGCACCTCCTCGACCGCGTCGAGTTCGCTGGAGTTGACCCGGTGGTCGATCTCGTCGAAGGCCGCCGACTTCTCCAACCGGTCGGCGTTGACGTCGACCAGGATGATGTTGCTGGCGCCGCGCATCCGGCACAGGATCGCCAGGAACACCCCGATCGGGCCGGCGCCGAGGATCGCCACCGAGTCGCCCATGGTCACGTTGATGTTGTCCACGCAGGCGTAGGTGGACGACATCGGCTCGGCCAGGGCGGCACGCACCGGGTCGACGCCGTCCGGCACCGTGAAGGTGGCGCCGCGCTCGACGCGCTTGGGCCCGTAGGCGATGTACTGGGCGAAGCCGCCCGGCTGCTCGGTGTACTCCTCGACGTTCGGGCACTGCTCGCTGTGCCCGCTGCGACAGAAATCACACCGCAGGCAGTGCGCGACCGGGTAGACGTAGATCATCTCGCCCACCCGGTACTGGCTGACCCCAGGCGCGACCTGATCGACCAGTCCGACCACCTCGTGGCCGTAGATATGCGGGTAGACGCCCTTGCGGGAGTCGGTGGTCAGGTTGCGGATGTCGGAGCCGCACATGCCCACCGCCAGCACCTTGACCACGAAGCCGCCCTCGGGGCAGGGGGGCTTCTCGACCTGTTCGACCCGGATGTCGCCGGGGCCATACATCAATGCGGCGTCCATCAGTTCAGTCATGCTGCGGCTCCTTCGCACTCGGCTTTCGTGGGACATCGCGAGTGTCGCCGAGTGGGCGAACCGTCGCAAGCGGCGTCTTGCCGGACGCGGGCGGACGCCGGGCGGCAGCGCGGCCGCATCCGTTACGTTTGTCACCCTCCGTCTCCCGAAAGGACGTTGCGATGAAGTCGATCCGCTCCCGCCTCGCGGCCGCAGGTCTGGCATTGCTCTGCACGACGAGCGCACTCGTCGCCGTGGCACCCGAGGCCGAGGCGGCGTCGCCGTGTCCCGGCAGCCGGGTGGGCAAGTACCAGCTGTATGCGGGCGGCGAGGTTCCCGACCACTTCAAACACGGTCACATCGAGGTTTGGTACTCCTCGGCGAACGGCGGCACCAACTGTGTGTTGGTGTACGACGATGTCGCCGGCAAGCACTGGATGACGGTAGGGGTCCGGCTTTCCAGCGGCAGGAAGAGCCACACCGACAGCGGCCGCTTCCACACCTATGCCGGCCCGGTCAAGGTGACCAAGACCAAGGGCAAATGCATCTCGCTCTACGGCGAGGTGATCAACAAAGGCGTCTCGTATCGCCGGGCACTGAACAAGGTGCACTGCGGCTGAGCGGGCGGCTACTCGGCGGGTTCGCGGTCCGCTGCGGGATCGCCCGCGCCGTGGTCCTCGTCGTCGATCGGCCGCAGCCCGAACGTCCGCCGATCGGTGCGGCGAGGTAGCTGAGCCACCAGCCAGATCAGGGCGAATCCGAGGCTGAGCCACATCACGGCCTGGGCAGCCGGCAGCAGCCCGTCCAGGCCGAGCAGCAGGCAGACTGCCATGCCCGCCACCCCCAGCACGCAGGCCGCGGCGGTCGCGCCGAGCACGAGCCGGGTCGCGGCGTTCAAGGCGGGCAGCCTGCTGGCCAGGTGCACCACGCCCAGGGCGAGCGCGCCTGACAGCGGCACCGAATACAGCTGCAGCAGCCGCTGCTGCAAAAGGGTCTGTTCGGGCAGGCCGAAGGCGATCATCAGCACGGCCACCAGCACCAGGACGGCGCACAGCACGCCGACGGTCAGCGAGGAACGATCGCGGGGCACCCGACGAGTCTAGGGAACACCTCCCGAACTCCCTCGGGACGTCGATCGGGATCGGGCACGGTAGTCGGTGCTCGATCCCGATCGTTGTTTTGCTCCAAGGCGGTCACGACTGCGTGAATCGGCCTGCCGAGCGGACCCGTTTCGCATCGTCGGATGCAAGAATGCCGGTCGTGACGGACGTGGTGATCATCGGCGGCGGGCCCGGAGGCTACGAGGCGGCGTTGGTAGCCAGCCAGCTGGGCGGGCAGGTGACCCTGATCGAACGCCGCGGGTTGGGCGGCTCGGCGGTGCTCACCGACGTGGTGCCGTCGAAGACGCTGATCGCAACCGCCGAGGTGATGACCACCCTGCGCGGCGCGGCTGAACTCGGCCTGCGGCTCGACGGCACCGAGGATCTGGCGGACGCGTTCCGGGTCGACCTGGCCGCCGTGAACGGCAGGGTGTTGCGACTTGCGGCGGCCCAGTCCGGCGACATCCGCAGCCGCCTGCAAGCCGAAGGCGTCCGGCTGATCGAGGGCACCGGACGCCTCGACGGCACCGAGCGCGTGGTTGCCGACACCGCCGGCGGCGAGCAGGTGCTGCCGGCCGACATCATCCTGCTGGCCACCGGCACCACACCGCGCGAGCTGCCCGCGGCCCGGCCTGACGGCAAGCGCATCCTGACCTGGACGCAGCTCTACGGCTTGCGGGAGCTGCCCGAACGCCTGATCGTGGTCGGTTCCGGGGTGACCGGGGCCGAGTTCGCCAGCGCGTACAACGCGCTGGGCGCGGACGTCGTCCTGGTCAGCTCGCGCGACCAGGTGCTGCCCGGCGAGGACGCCGACGCCGGCCGGGTCGTCCAGCAGGTGTTCGAGCGCAGTGGCATGACCATCCTGTCCCGCTCTCGGGCGCAGGCGGCCCGGGTGGTAGGCGAGGAGGTCATGGTGGAACTGGCCGACGGCCGGACGGTCATCGGTTCGCACTGCCTGATGGCGGTCGGCTCGGTCCCCAACACCGCCGGCATCGGCCTTGAAGGGGCGGGTATCGGCCTCGATGAGCGCGGTTACATCCGGGTGGACAAGGTCTCCCGCACCACAGCGCGCGGCGTCTACGCCGCGGGGGACTGCACCGGGGTATTCGCGCTGGCGTCCGTGGCCGCCATGCAGGGCCGGATCGCCATGTGGCACTCGCTCGGCGACGCCGTCGGCCCGCTCGACCTGCGCACCGTCGCCGCCAACGTGTTCACCGCCCCCGAGATCGCCACCGTGGGCGTCACCCAGGCCGAATTGGATTCCGGCCTCGTAACCGGCCTCGCCGTGATGCTGCCGCTGCACACCAATCCGCGGGCCAAGATGCGCGGCATCGTCGACGGTTTCGTGAAGATCTTCTGCCTGCCCACCACACGGATCGTGATCGGGGGCGTGGTGGTGGCGCCGATCGCCAGCGAGCTGATCGAGGCACTGTCTCTGGCCGTCCGCGAGAAGCTGACCGTCGACCAGCTGGCCCAGAGCTTCACCGTCTACCCGTCGCTGACCGGTTCGATCGCCGAGGCCGCCCGCCGGCTGCACAGCGGCTCGCTGGACTCGGTCACCTACTGATCAGTCGGCGACGCGCAGGCCCTCCCGGGTGGCGTCCAGGGCTGCCTTGAGGTGCTCGGCGGTGTCGGGCAGGTAGCTCAGGTAGGCGTAGCTCTCGTCTCCGGCCTGCACGATGACGACCGTCTGGACCTCGGTGGTGGCCCGGATGCCCGGCACCGTGAAGCTGAGGTCGGTGATCCGGATCCAGCCCGGGTGCCCGTCGACGGTGAACTCCTCGTCGCGACGCAGCTGGGGGTGGTAATCGATGCCGCGCCAGGTCATCGACAGCGAGCACTGGCCGACCACCTCGGCGGCCTTCTGTCCACCCCAGACGCCGTCCACCGAGCTGAGCCTGGCCAGGCCGACCACCGAATCCCAGCCGATCGTGGTAGCCGTGGCCTGCTCCACCGGGGCGTGCTGGGAACCGATCAGGTTGCCGAACGCGATGTAGTCGGCGTTGGACGGCGCCGCGTAGGGGGGCGGTGCGACCGGATAGGAGACGTTCCCGACGTGCACCCGGCCGGCCGTCACCAGGGGCTGCGGGGCGCCGGACGCCGGGCGCTCGAACGGCGGGCAGGGAAAGCCGGCCGGGCTCGGCGTCCGAGGCCGGCCGAAGTCGATGATCGGGGAGGTGCAGCCGGCCAGGAGAGCGGCCAGCGCCCCTGCCAACGCCGTTCGGATCGGCGTGCGGCGGCGCGGCGGATGAGCCATCGGGCCGATCAGATGTTGTGCGGTGCGATGTCGGCAACGAGCCGGTCGCCACGCCAGGACGCGTAGTACCCGTCCGCCCAGCCGGCATAGGCCGGCCCGCCCTCCCAGTAGGGAACCCGACGGTCGTCCCGCTCCACCGTGCGGATGTACGGGTCAGCGCCGGCCGCGACCCGGGCGGCGTCCGCCGCGCACGCGGGCACACTGCGACGCTGCCAGGTGACGTTCCTGGCCGAGGGTCCGTGGCCGGGGTTGAAGAAGCAGGGCGGGCGTCGCACGGGTGTCGGCTGACCGGCGGCGCAGGCGGCGAGTCGGGCGGCCGCAAGGCGGCCCTCGGCGAGGATCGCGGTGACCCGGCCGAAGTCGTCCGGACGACGGGCCTCCTGCAGGGCCTCTCGGGCGCCGGCATGCAGAGCGCTCACCAGTGCGTAGATGTCGGCCGCCCGCGGGTCGCTGTCGGCGAGTTCCGCGAGCCGGCTCACTTCGTCGCCGAAGCTGTTCACGTCGGACTCGGCCGTGCGCCGCGCCAGCCGCAACTGGCTGGCCTGCTCGGTGCGAGCGCGGCGTCCCTGGCTGACGACGGCGCGGGCGATGACGACGAAGGTGGCGGCCACGACGGCCACCAGCAACACCACGCCGAGATAGTCCACCGGCTCATTGTGCACACAAAAGCTGCTATGTCACCAAGAAAATTCGATGAATTCCTCCCCGTGCGACACAAGAACGGGGCGAGGTCGTGAGCCCCGGTCGGATCGGACCGGGCCGGCGGGTGGGCCCGCGGCCCGCCGAGCGGGGACCGGCGGGTGGCCCCGCAGCCCGCTGCGGCGGGACCGACAGGTCGGCGGGCCCTTCGTCCTGAGCGCCCACCACCGCTCACCCCAATGGGTGTGAATTCCATCAATCGGGCTGATTGAATCTGAAATACAAACGCCCGAGTTGACCGAGTTGTTAGGTGGCTGGGAGCATGTGCGCACAGTATTTGTTCCCACCCCCTCAAAGGAACGTCATGACTGACGAGCATGTCATTGCGCCCGCGCCCCCAAACCGTGATCGCCGTCGAAAGATCGGCGCGATTCTCGCCGCCGGATTGGTTCTCGGAGTAGGCGCGACAGCGACCTTGGCGGCCTGGAACGACTCGGAATACGCCAAAGGGTCGTTCGCCGCCGGATCATTCAACCTGGAGGGAAGTACCGACGGCACGAGCTATTCCGACCACGCCACGTCCGGTGCGGCGGCGACCCTCGGCTTCACGGTGAACCCGGCCAACCTGGCTCCGAACGATGTGGTCTACGCCCCGTTCGCCGTCCGACTGGCCGCCAACACCACCACCGACGCCTCCGTCACGGTGGCCGGAGTCACCAACACCGGCACGGTGACCAACATGACGTATGTCCTTGTCCGAACGTCATCAATGACCTGCAACGCGGCCGCGGTCACCGGTGGCACCGTGGTCATCGCAGCCAACACGGCAATGAGTTCAGTGGGCACGCCGACCGGCTGGACCCTGTCCAAGGGCTCGCCGGTGACCAGCGCCGGATCGCCGGTCTACCTGTGCTTCGCGGTGACCGCCGGCACCGGGCTCGTGCAGAGCCAATCCGGCACGGCCACCTGGCAGATCACCGCCACCTCGACCACCTGAACCGGCCACGGAGGCACGAGTGGTGAAGCCTCGACGTGCGAGGCCACCGGATTTCCGCCGGCCGATGGCGACCGTCGGTGACCTGGCGCTTGCCGTTGCCGCCGCTTTCGGCGTGCTGTGCATTGTGGCCACACTGACGGCAGTATTCGGCGGCATCAGCCTGATTCTCTTTTCGACCGGATCGATGACGCCGACAATTCCCGCCGGTTCGGTGGCGGTGGTGCGCACCATTGCGGCCGAGGAAGTCCAAGTGGGCGACGTCGTTACCGTCGAGCGGCCCGGCCGCCTTCCCGTCACCCATCGGGTCCAAGCGGTCGAAATGGCTGCGGGTGCGGATCGGGTGCTCACGCTGCGGGGCGACGCCAACGAGTCCGATGACACCGAGACCTACCGGGTCGACTCGGTGCGGATCGTCTTGCTGTCGGTGCCGGGGTTGGCGCCGTGGATCGCGGGTTCGGGGAACCCACTGGTACTGGGCTCACTGACCACCGGGGCGGCGCTGCTGGTGCTCTGGGCATTCTGGCCCCGGCGTCCTCCGCCCACCGATCCGCCAAGCCCCGGGCGTCGCGGTACGCCGCCGCGCCGGGCCGTCCGGATGACCGGTGTCGCGCTGATGGCGGTGCTGGTTGCGGGCTCGGCCGCGACGGCCGCACCGGCGCACGCCGATACCAGTGAACGGACGGTCCGGGGCCGGGTGATCACCCTGGTGACGGTCGGCGACGAGGAGGCGATGACCTCGCTGGCGCCCGGGCAGCCCGTCACCTGGCAGGTGGGTGTGACCAGCGATCCGCCCGAACCCGGCCAGATCGAACTCTCGATCCGGTCGTCCGGACCGTTGGCTCGGTCCCCGGACGGCCTTCAGGTGCGGTTGGACAGCTGTCCCAGCCGCTGGTCTCGCGAGGGCTGTGCGGGCGGATCGGCCCCCGTGATCGAGGCGGGCGCGGCCAGCCGCTGGTTCTCGTCCGTGCCCGCGGGGCGGCTGCGCGCAGGCGACGAACGCTGGCTGCAGGTCACGGCCTGGCTGCCCACGGGGACGGCGATCAGGGCCGGCACGGCGTCGACGGTGACGATCACCGCGGTCGGCTGGGGAGACGTGATCGACAGCGATCCAGACCACGACCTGCCGCAGACGGGACCGACGGCGTCGCGGCTGCTGCTGTGGCTGGCTGCCGGCGCGCTCGTGACGGGTGGTGGCGTCCTGTTGGCTCGACGCCGGATGACCCGATGAGACGACGCCTATTGGGCGCACTGGCTGGAGCTGGGGCCGTCTGTCTGGTGGTCGGGGCGCCTCAGCTCGGTCGGCCGACTGCAGCGAGTTGGAAGAACAGCGAGTTCGGGCAAAGCAGCTCGTTCACCGCCAAATTCGTTCATCCGCCGCGGAGCCTGAGTTGCACGAGAAGCATCGTCCTGGAGCGGGTGACCTTCACCTGGCAGGCGCCGACCACCGGTGGCGCGGCCCGCAGTGGCTACGCGTGGGCGGTCACCGGCCAGTTCACGCGAAGTGGAACGCTTGCAGCGGACGCGACCTCAGTGGTCATCAATGTGCCGTTGCTCGCGTTGGGTACGGCCAACTTCACCGTCTGGGCAGTAAGCGACGAGGCCTCTCCGCAGTGGCAGTCGACCAAGCTCGCCGGCCGGATCTATGTGCTGACCAGTCTGATTCCGGACTGCTCGGTGCCCTGACCCGATGAGGCGCTGCCGCCAGGCTCACTCTGCGATGCTGCACAGCACCGCGCCACTGGTCACGGTCGCACCCGTTGTCGCATGCAGATTGCGGACGGTGCCGGCGCGGTGCGCGGCGATAGGCTGCTCCATCTTCATCGCCTCCAGCACCACCACCAGATCACCCTCGGCGACCTGGTCGCCCTCGGCGACCGCGACCCGGACGATGGTGCCCTGCATCGGTGCGGTCAGATCGCCGGACGACGCGGCGGCCGTCCGTGCACTGCCGCCGCGGCGGGCCGGACGGGAGCGTTGCGGCCCGGCCTTCGCCGACGGGGCGGCCAGGTCGGCGGGCAGCCGCACCTCGAGCCGGCGTCCGTCCACCTCGACCACGAAAGCCTGCCGTTGCGCCGGCTCGGACTCGGCGACGGCGCCGGCGTACGGCTCGATCCGGTTGTCGAACTCGGTCTCGATCCACCGGGTGTGGACGCCGAAAGCGCCGTCGGCGGCCGCGAAGGCCGGCTCGTCGAGCACCGCGCGGTGGAACGGCAGCACCGACGGCATCCCCTCCAGGACGGTCTCGGCCAGCGCCCGTCGGGCGCGCTGAATGGCCTGCTGCCGGTCGGCGCCGGTGACGACGATCTTTGCCACCAGCGAGTCGAACGCCCCTGGCACCGTCATCCGCGCCAGGTAGCCCTCGTCGACCCGGACGCCGGGACCGGACGGCGGCCGCCAGTCGGTGAGCGTGCCGGGGGCCGGCATGAAACCGCGACCCGGGTCCTCGGCGTTGATCCGGAACTCGATCGAATGCCCGCGCAGTTCCGGGTCGTCGTAGCCCAGGGCTTCGCCGGCGGCGATCCGGAACTGCTCCCGGACCAGGTCGAGTCCGCTGACCTCTTCGGAGACCGGATGCTCGACCTGCAGCCGGGTGTTCACCTCCAGGAAGCTGATGGTGCCGTCGGTGCCGACCAGGAACTCGCAGGTGCCGGCGCCGACGTAGCCGGCCTCGCGCAGGATCGCCTTGCTCGCCGTGTAGAGCTCGTCGCGCTGCGCCTCGCTCAGGAAGGGTGCCGGCGCCTCTTCGACCAGCTTCTGGTGCCGGCGCTGCAGCGAACAGTCCCGGGTGGAGACCACCACGACTCCACCGTGAGCGTCGGCCAGGCACTGGGTCTCGACGTGCCGGGGGCGGTCCAGGTAGCGCTCCACGAAGCATTCGCCGCGGCCGAAGGCGGTGATCGCCTCGCGGGTCGCCGACTCGTACAGCTCGGGCACCTCGGCCAGGGTCCGGGCCACCTTCAGACCGCGTCCGCCACCGCCGTAGGCGGCCTTGATGGCGATCGGCAGGCCGTGCTGCTCGGCGAAGGCGACCACCTCGTCCGCCCCGGCCACCGGATCGGCGGTGCCGGGCACCAGCGGCGCACCCACCCGGGCGGCCAGATGCCGGGCCCGGACCTTGTCCCCGAGTTCCTCGATCGCCTCCGGCGGCGGGCCGATCCAGGTCAGCCCGGCCTCGATCACCGCCCGGGCGAAGCCGGCGTTCTCGGACAGGAAGCCGTAGCCGGGGTGGACGGCATCGGCACCCGCACGGCGGGCGACCTCCAGCAGCTTGTCGATGTCCAGGTAGGTCTCGCCCGGCGTGGTGCCGTCCAGCGCGAACGCCTCGCCGGCCAGCCGGACGAACAGCGCGTCGGCGTCGGCGTCGGCATAGACGGCCACGCTGGCCAGCCCGGCGTCCGCGGCGGCCCGGATCACCCGGACGGCGATCTCGCCCCGGTTGGCCACCAGGACCTTGGAAAACTCGCCCATGCGAAGGCGTCCTTTCTGAATCGGTCAGTGCCTGAGGCTGGTCCGCCACGCGTCCGGACCCGGACGGGGCGCCACTCGCAGCCGGTCGCGGGGCGAGCCCCAACGCGCGGGCGGCTGCTCGGCTTCCGGCTCGTCCGTGGGCGCCGGAACGCTCAGCAGGACGGCGGTCAGCGCCGCCAACTCGGCGTCGCTGGGACGTCCCCGGACGACGATCGGGCCGGTCACAGCGGAATGTTCCCGTGCTTCTTGGGCGGCAGTTGGGCGCGTTTGGTGCGCAGCAGCCGCAGTCCCTTGGCGATCTCGGCGCGGGTGGTGCGCGGTGCGATCACCCGGTCGACATAACCGCGCTCGGCGGCGATCCACGGGTTGGACAGCTCGTCGTTGTAGGCCTCGACCAGGTCGGCGCGGCGCTCGATCGGATCGTCGGCCTGGGCCAGTTCGCGGCGGTACAGGATGTTCACCGCGCCCTCGGCGCCCATCACCGCGATCTGCGCGGTCGGCCAGGCCAGGTTGAGGTCGGCGCCGAGATGCTTGGAACCCATCACGTCGTAGGCGCCGCCGTAGGCCTTGCGGGTGATCACGGTGATCAAAGGCACGGTCGCCTCGGCGTAGGCGTAGAGCAGCTTCGCGCCCCGCCGGATGATGCCGTTCCACTCCTGGTCGGTGCCGGGCAGGAAGCCGGGCACGTCGACGAAGGTGAGCACCGGCACGTTGAAGGCGTCGCAGGTCCGGACGAACCGGGCCGCCTTCTCGGAGGCGTCGATGTCCAGGCAGCCGGCGTAGACCATCGGCTGGTTGGCGACCACGCCGACCGCGCGGCCCTCCACCCGGCCGAAGCCGCAGATCATGTTGGCGGCGAACCGGGCGTGTACCTCGCAGAACTCGCCGTCGTCCAGCACCCGGGTGATCACCTCGTGCATGTCGTAGGGCTGGTTCGGGGCGTCCGGAATCAGCGCGTCGAGGGCCTCGGTGTCGATCTCGGCGTCCGGGTCGGGCTCCAGCGCCGGCGGTTCGTCCAGATTGTTCTGCGGCAGATAGCTGAGCAGGTGCCGGACGAACTCCAGCGCGTCATGCTCGTCGGAGGCCAGGTAATGGGCGTTGCCGGAGCGGGTGTTGTGGGTGCGGGCGCCGCCGAGCTCCTCCATCGTCACCTCCTCGCCGGTGACGGTGCGGATCACGTCCGGGCCGGTGATGAACATCTGCGAGGTCTGGTCGACCATCACCACGAAGTCGGTCAGCGCGGGGGAGTAGACGTGCCCGCCGGCAGCCGCCCCGAGGATTACCGAGATCTGCGGGATCACCCCGGAGGCGTGGGTGTTGCGCTTGAAGATCTCGGCGTACAGGCCGAGGCTGACCACGCCCTCCTGGATCCGCGCGCCGCCGCCCTCGACCAGCCCGATCACCGGGATGCCGGTGCGCAGCGCCAGGTCCATCACCTTGCAGATCTTCTCGCCGTACACCTCGCCGAGCGCGCCGCCGAAGATCGTCACGTCCTGGGAGAACACCGCCACGTCTCGGCCTTCGATGGTGCCGAAGCCGGTGATCACGCCGTCGGTGTAGGGACGCCGGGCGTCCATGCCGAAGGCGGTGGTGCGATGCCGGGCGAACTCGTCCAGTTCGGTGAAGCTCTCCTCGTCGAGCAGCGCCAGCACGCGTTCGCGCGCGGTCAGCTTGCCCTTGGCGTGCAGCTTCTCCACCGCGGTCTCGGACGCCGGATGCTTCGCCTGCCGATCACGACGCTCCAGCTCGGCGAGCTTGCCGGACGTCGTGTGCAGGTCGGATTCCATAGGCGGAACCTTAGTCCGTGGCTTCCGGCGTCGGCCCGCCCAGTCCGGGGGTTCATCCATAGCTGATCCGTATGCGGTCATCGGCGACGGCCGTGGTTTGGGTGAACAGCGCAACTGCCCCGGTGGAACGAGTGGTACCGGCTGCTGCGGCCCGCTGGTCGGCTTTCTCTGGCCACGGGGCATCGCCGCGCTCTGCTGGCCGATTCACGCCGTCCCAGGGCCCAACGTTCGTCGCTACTGGTGGCGTCGCGGGGAAACGAGCGTAATGAGCACCACCCGGGGAGCCCGGCCATCCTGACGCGCAGATATGAGCGTTCTGGTGCACCCAGGAGCGGAGGATAACGCTCGTCTCTGTGCGGAGTTGGGCTCGGTGGCGGCCGGTGGGTCTCATAACGCTCGAATCGGTGCAGGTCGGCTGATCGAGCGCTTCCGGGGTTCTCAACCGACGCCGTGCCCCCGACAACAGCGCTGCCGGGCGTGCGTACCGCGACTTGCAGAACCAGACCCGCAGGCGGTCCAGCCCCCCGACGCCCTATAAGCGGCCCTTATGACAGCACCCACAATCGGTCTTGGCGCTTAGCGGCGTCCGGCTCCTAGGATCGTGAGGAACCCCATCGACCGAGGAATTGTCATGCCCTTTGAAGCTGCCCGGATGAGCCGGGTCCACCCGTCGCCGAGTTCCGTTGCCGCGGCCAAGGCGCGCGAGCTTCGCGAGAGCGGGGTGAAGGTGCTCGACCTGACGGTGGGCGAGCCCGACTTCGACACCCCGGACAACGTCAAGGTGGCAGGCATCGCCGCCATCGAACGCGGCGACACCAAGTACACCGCGGTGAACGGCACCGGGGCCCTACGCCGGGCCATCATCGACCGGCTCCGCCGGGTCACCGGCGTCGAGTACACCGATGCCGAGATCTCGGTCGGTTCCGGTGCCAAGCACGTCATCTTCACCGCGCTGATGGCCACCCTGAGCCCCGGCGACGAGGTGCTGATCCCGGCGCCCTACTGGGTGTCCTATCCCGACATGGTGATGCTCAACGACGGCACCCCGGTGATCGTCCGCTGCCCGATCACCGACGACTTCAAGCTCACCCCGGCCCGGCTGCGCGAAGGGCTGTCCGAGCGCACCCGATGGCTGATCCTGAATGCGCCGTCCAACCCGACCGGCGCCGTCTACTCCCGCGACGAACTCGCCGCGCTGGCCGTGGTGCTGGAGGAGTTCCCCGACGTCCTGGTGCTCACCGACGAGATCTACGACGAAGTCTTCCTCGGCGACGGGCGCTGCACCGGCCTGCTCGAGGTCGCACCGCAGCTGCGTGACCGGGTGCTGCTGGTCAACGGCGTCTCCAAGACCTACGCGATGACCGGCTGGCGGCTCGGTTACTGCGCCGGACCCAAGCCTCTCGTCGCGGCGATCAACAAGCTTCAGTCGCACATGTCGTCGTGCCCGTCGTCGATCTCGCAGGCGGCGGCCGCCGAGGCGCTGAGCGGCGACCAGTCGTTCGTCGCGTCCGCGGCGAAGCAGTACCGGGCCCGTCGCGACCTGGTGGTCGACCGCGTCAACGCCGTCGACGGGCTTAAGGCCCTGGCCGGGGACGGCGCCTTCTATGTCTTCATCGACTGCTCCGGGGTGATCGGACGCCGCACTCCGGACGGCACCGTCATCGACAGCGACGACGCCTTCGTCGGCTACCTGCTGGAGCGGGCCCGGGTCGCCACCATCACCGGCAGCGCCTACGGTCTCTCCCCGTTCTTCCGGGTGTCCTTCGCCACCGACGAGGCCACCCTGGCCGCCGCGATGGACGCCATCGCCGACGCCGTCCGCCAACTCACCGACTGACCGACCAACTGAACAGGATCACCGAAGCCATGATTCACGTCCGGACCAAGGTCCAGCGCCCCGCCGCCGAACTCGTCGCCCGACTCGGCGAGTTCTCCAGCGCCACCATCCACGAGGCGCAGGGACGCCGCGGCGCGCTGAACTCCGACATCAAGCCGATCGACCGCGCGATGTCCTTCTGCGGACCGGCCACCACGGTGGTGTGCGCCCCGCAGGACAACCTGATGCTGCAGGTGGGAATCCACTACGCGCAGGCCGGCGACGTGCTGGTGGTCTCGTCGGGCGAGTTCAAAGAGGCCGGTACCTTCGGCGACGTGCTCGGCACCGCGATGCACTCCAAGGGCCTGGCCGCACTGGTCACCGACTCCGGCGTCCGCGACACCAAGGACCTGATCGAGCTGGGCCTGCCGGTGTTCTCGCGCAGCGTCTGCATCAAGGGCACCGTCAAGGAGACCCTCGGCCCGATCAACCACCCGATCGTGTTCGGCGGCCAGCTCGTCGAGCCCGGTGACCTGGTCAAGGGCGATGCCGACGGCGTGGTGCTGGTGAAGGCCGCCGATGTCGAATGGGTGATCGAGGCGTGTGCCGAGCGGGAGGCCGCCGAGGCCGATCTGCGTGAGGCGTACCGCGCCGGCGGCACCACCATCGAGTTGTGCAACCTGGTCGAGAAGCTGGCCGCCAAAGGCCTGCTGGTCGAGGAGTGACCGGCTGCCAGAGCTGACCTCGTCCGGCGATTCAGACGAGCTGGACGCCACATCGCCCTGCTTTGGCTTCTTTCACCCGGTTCAAACCTGATGGAAGACGCCGAAGCAGGGCGATGTTGTTCCAGTGCCCGGGCCACCGACGTTCGCCCCGGCGAGCGGCGTCCGGTCGGATGCCTCGCAAGGCCGACGAGGGAGTCGTACCGGGTTGTCTGGCGACTGAGGAGAATGCAGCGAGGCGCCGTCCGGGCGTCGCGCAGCGGGCGAGGGTTGGTGGCCGGGGCACGAGCGAGGCGGGAGGTTCCCTCAGCGGCTGCCGGCTAGAGATCAGGCGGCCGCTGAGGGGGTGGAACTCACGCCGTCGCGGGCGAACTCACGGTCGCGGCGGCGATTGCCGCCTTCTCGCGATCGCTCTGCTTGGACTCGTTGACCTCGTCGAGGGTCAAGTCCTTGGTCTCCTTGCCGGTGAGCCCGGCGACGCCCGCCACCAGGCCCAACGCGATCGCGAACAGGGCCGGGCCGACCCACATCGTGACGGCGGACCCAGCCAGCGCGGTGGCAATGATCGGGGCGATGGCGCCCGACAAGGCGAAACCGATCTGGGTACCGACCGCTAGCCCGGAGACCCGCACCCGGTTCGGGAACATCTCTGCGAAGAACGACGGCCAGGCGGCGTTCGCCGTGGAGTAGAACAGGCCGTTGCAGAGGATGCCGAGGGTGAAGATCAGCGGCCAGTTGCCCTGGGTGATCGCCCACAGGTAGGGCGCGGTGGTGAGCGCCGCGCCGAAGGCTCCGATGACGAACACGGTGCGCCGGCCGATCTTGTCGGCGAGCAGCCCGGCGACCGGCGTGTAGACCAGCGCCAGCAGGCTCGCCAGGACGGGAACCCAGAGCATGGTCGGCCGGTCCAGCTTGTAGCCGGCGGTCGCGAACGCGATGGAGAAGGTGGCGAACATGTAGCTGACGCCGGCGACCATGGCGCACAGGGCGATGCGGATGATCGAACCCCAGTGGAACTGCAGGGCCTGCTTGAGCGGCGAGATGCTCACCTCGACGGCCTGGGTCTCCAGGAAGGCGGGCGGCTCCTCCAGCGTGCGCCGGATGATGTAGGCGACGATGACGACGACGGCCGAGAGCCAGAACGGAACGCGCCAGCCCCAGCTCATCAGCTGCTCCTGCGGAAGTGCGACGAACGGAATGAAGATCGCCGTGGAGAGCAGGCCGCCGGCGGCGGAACCGCTGGTCACGAAGCTGGTGGTGAACGACCGGCGGTTCTCGGGCGAGTGCTCCAGGGTCATGGTGATCGCCGCCGCCTGCTCACCGGAGACCGAGAGTCCCTGGATCATCCGGATGATCACCAGCAGGATCGGCGCCCAGATCCCGATGTCGTGGAACGTCGGCAGGCAGCCGATCAGGAAGGTGCAGGCACCGATGCCGAACAGGGTCAGCAGCATCACGAATTTGCGTCCGTACCGGTCGCCGAGCGGCCCCAGGATGAACGCGCCCAGGGGGCGCACCAGGTAGCCGACACCCAGGGTGGCCAGGCTGAGCATCAGCCGGACGCCCTCGGGCAGTTCGGGCGGGAAGAAGATGACGTTGAAGACCAGCGCCGAAGCGGTGGCGTACACGGCGAAGTCGTAATACTCCAGCGTCGTGCCTACCCAGGACGCGATTGTCGCTTTCGCCGGGGTTTTCTCATGGTGTACGGGTTCGGTCATTATCGCCTCCATTGGGCATTCTCGGTATTGATTTCTCTGGGTCCCGGTGGTCGGGACCGGCTTTCGTGCGACGGCGTCGTCGCCCGGCTCATCACCGGCTCTGGTTGAACGTCAAACCGCCGGGCACCTGGAGGGTGGGCATGATCTCGATCATTCCGACATTGACGTGCTCGGGGGATTCCAGGGCGAATCGGGCGGCACCGGCGATATCGGCGGTGGTGACCGACTCGTAGTGTTCGTAGAACTCTTCCCAGGCACGTTTGAGGTCCTCTGGGGTGCCGCCCAGGTTGCGCCCGAAGATCTCGGTCTCGACGCGTCCGGGGCAGATCTCGGTCACCCGGACCTTGTGCCCGAGCATGTCGTTGCGCAGCTGCCGGGAGATCTGGTGGATCGCCGCCTTGGTGGCGTGATAGGCCGTATGGCCGAAGAAGTTGTAGGTGCCGGCGATCGAGGAGATGTTGACGATGTGGCCTCGGTTCCGGGCCACCATGCCCGGCGCCAGCAGCCGGCACAGATGCAGCACCGCGCGCAGGTTCACGTCGATCATCGCGTCCACCGACTCGGCGGTGGCGTCCAGGATGTTGCCGGTGGCCGAGACCCCGGCGTTGTTGACCAGGACGTTGACCTCCAGGCCCGCGACGGCCGCCTCGATGGCGGCCGGGTCCGAGATGTCGGCCACGATCGGGCGCATGCCGGTGGCGTCCGCCACCTGCTGCAGCTTCGCGGCGTTGCGGGCGACGCCGTAGACCTGCACCCCCCCGTCGGTGAGCATGCGGGTGATGGCCTCTCCCATGCCGGTGTTGGCGCCGGTGACGAGAGCGGTTTGGTAGTCACTGATGGGCATCAGTCGCCTCCTTCTAGGGACGGGGTCGCCTCGGTACGGATCGAGGGCTGGTCGGGATCGGCCGGCGGACGGTGGCGCGTGGACTCTCCGACGGTGACGGCGGAACTCGTCGACCATTCGTTCGGGCGCTGTGCGGCGCTCATGAGGCCGCCGCCGTCTCGGTCGCCTCGGCGTGCTGATGTCCGCGGAGCGAAAGCGTGGGGGTGGGTGACTGCTGGGCGGCCAACAGCCGGCCGACTCGCCGGGTGAGCCCGTCGATGACCGCCTGCTCGGCGCGGGCCGCGGCCACCGCCTCGGCGAGCGTGACCCGGACGAACTCGACGCTCTGCCCGGGACGCGCCTGACCCAGCCGGGACAGGCCGGTGGCGGTGACCACGGCCAGCACCGGGTACCCGGCGGTGACCCCGCGCCCCCGATGCAGGATCAGCAGTTCGTCGCCGGCCGGCACCTCGACGGCACCGATCGGGACGCCGCGCGAGAGCACCTCGCTGCGCCGTTCCCGCACGGGCAGGGAGGCGACGGCGCCCGGGGTGAGGCGGAGGCCGATGTGGTTGCTGTGGTTGCCAATCATGAAGCGTCCGGCGTGCAGGCGGTGGGCGGTGGCGCCGAAGTCGGCCCGGTCGGGGCCGTCGGTCACCGGTATCCGCCAGTGGTCGGTGAACCGGGGCGGATGGACGGCGTCGCGCAGCACCGGGATGCCGAGGGGTGAGTCCGCGAGCCGCAGCGGTCCCGGCTCGACGGCGATCGTCTGGCCGCGGGTCAGCGGCCCGGAGAACCCGAGCACGCTGTCGGGGGCGCAACTGCCCAGCAGGTGCGGCGCGTCGAGGGTGCCGTGCACCGCGACGTAGACCCGCATGCCAAGCCGGATCGACGACACAGTGAGTTCGGTGCCCGCCGGCCACCAGAACGGCTCCCATTGCCGCATGGGGACGCCGTTGACCGTGACGTCCGCGGGTGCGCCGGTGAGGGCGACGAGCAGGTTCGCCGACGTCGTCGCGGCGAAGTCGGCCGCGACGATCTCGATCAGCGGCGCCTGCGGCGACGCGGCCACCAGGGCGTTCGCGGCCCGCGCGCTGTACTGGTCGAGGGCACCCCCGGTCATCTGTCCTGCGGCCCCGCCGGCGGTCCGGCCGAGGTCGGTGACCGAGCTGATTCCGGCGGTGGTGACCCTCAGCCGTCCGGTCACGACAGCACCCCCCGATGGGCCTCGAACTCGGACGCCGGAATCGGGTAGAAGTGCAGCGAGTCGCCGGGCAGGTAGGCCGACAGCGGCTCGTGGGAGGCGTCGACCAGCCGCAGCGGCGTCGTCCCAAGGATCTGCCAGCCGCCGGGCGCCGGGCAGGCCGACACCACCGCTTGGCGTCCGGCGACCGCGACCGCCCCAGCGGGGACATGCGGACGCGGACTGGCCAGCCGGGGGATCGGCGCGCCGAAGGCCGGGCCATCCATCATCGGGGCGCCGGCCGGCGAGCCGAAACAGCGGATCAGCAGCGGTTCGGCGGTGTGCCGGGCGATCACCTCGGCGGCGGTCAGGCCGAGCATCGCGGCGACGGCGTCCAGGTCGGGGCCGTGAGACCCGCCGTAGGCGACCGGCACCCGGAAGGTGCGGGGCACTCCGAGCGGAACGCTGTCCACCCGGGCGATCAGCCCGGCGATCGTCCCGCGGAGCACCGCGTGGTCGATGCGGACGCAGTCGAACTCGACCAGCAGCGAGTCGTAGGTGGGCAGCACGCCCAGCAGGCCGTCCGGTGCGTCCTGGCGGAGCAGCGTGGCGAGGGCGTGGGCGGTGCGCCAGGCGGCGTCCGAATCGGGCGCGTCGACGACGACCCGGACGGCGGAATCCCCGCAGTCGAGCACCCGGACCTCGGGCGCGGCCGACGCGAGGCTCGTCATGTCAGCCCTTGTCCGCGAGGACGTCGGCCATCGGGGCGATGGCGACGCCGGCTTGGGTCAGCCCGTCGCGTATCGCACGGGCGGTGGTGACCGCACCGGCGTTGTCGCCGTGCAGCAGCAGCGAATCGGCCTGCACCTGCAGCACGGTGCCGTCCACCGCCTCCAGGGTGGATTCGGTGGCGATCCGGATCGCGCGGGCGACCAGGGTGTCGAGGTCGTGGATCACCGCGCCCGGCTGCGAGCGAGGCACCAGGGTGCCATCGGCGGAGTAGGCGCGATCCACAATGCCGACGATGCCCACCTGCAGGCCACGGCGCCGGGCCTCGTCGGAGAGTTCGCCGTCCTGCGCGACGATGATCAGCGAGTCGTCCAGCGAACAGACCGCGTCGACGACCGCTTTGGCGTAGTCGGCGCGGACGGCGACCAGGTTGCCCAGCCGTCCGTGCGGCGCGACGTGCTTCACCTTGGTGCCGTGGGCCACGGCGAACGCCGAGAGCGCACCCACCTGGTAGAGCACGTCGGTGCGCACCTCTTCGGCGGTCAGGTCCATGGCGCGGCGTCCGAACCCGACCAGGTCCGGGAAGCTGGGGTGGGCGCCGATCTGGATGCCGCGTTCCGCGCAGGCGCGCGCGGTGGCGTCCATGATCCGCGGATCGCCGCCGTGGAAGCCGCAGGCCACGTTGGCCGACGAGACGATCTCCAGCAACGACGCGTCGTCACCCATCGTCCAGTCGCCGAAACCCTCGCCCATGTCGGCGACCAGGTCGATCCGTGCCCGCATGACCCTCCCTCTTTCGATCGGATGTCCTGACCGTAAGGATTGGAAGCGGCACTGTGGTAAGACGGATTTTCACTGACGTGATAGTGCGTCGCGATGAATGGATCGGGAGGTGTCGATGGAGACCAGGCGACTGGCGACCTTCGTCCGGATCGTCGACGTCGGCAGCCTGACCCGCGCCGCCGACGTCCTGCACATCGCGCAACCCGCGCTCAGCCAGCAGATCAACGCGCTCGAGGCCGACCTGGGGCAGCGGCTGCTGACCCGCAGCAAGCAGGGCGTCGAACCGACCGAGGCCGGAGCGGCGCTCTACCGGCACGCCCAGGTGATCCTCAAACAACTGGACGACGCGGTCGCCGAGGTCGGCCTGCTCGGACGTGAGGTGGCCGGGCAGGTGTTCGTCGGCCTGGCGCCGTACAGCACGGCGAACCTGATCGCGCTGCCGTTGGTCGAGGCGGTGCGGGCCCGCTACCCGCACGTTCTGCTGCGGGTCACCGACAACTTCGGCATGGTGCTCAGCGAGGCGATGATGACCGGACGCCTGCACCTGGCGATCCTGTACGACTCCGGTCCGGTGAAGGGCCTGGTCTTCGAGCGGCTGATCACCGAGGAACTCGTGCTGGTCTGCGCCTCGGATGCCCCGGTGTCGGGCGACGAGGTGCCGATCGAAGCGCTCGTCGAGCTGCCGCTGATGCTGCCCAGCCCGCTGCACACGATCCGCAAGGCAATCAACCTGGCCTTCGACACCGCCGGCATCCAACCGCGGGTGCTCGCCGAACTCGAGTCGGTGGGGCTGATGGGGCAGGCCGTTTCGGCGGGGCTGTGCGCCACCGTGCTGCCGCGGTCGGTCGCCGATCGGCTCACCGACGGCTCCGCGCTGCGCCAGGTCAGGATCGCGCCCCGCATCGAGGTGCACCTGTCACTGGGGACGCCGTCCAGCCTGCCGCTGTCACGTGCCGCCGAGTGCGTCCGCGATCTGCTGCGCCACGTGGTGGCGGCCACCCTGCTGGACAGGCAGCACCTGTGACGACCCGGGTCCGGGGACGGGTATGGCGCGACGGTGAGGTGATCGCCACCGACTTTCCGCTGGCGGACCTGGACGCCCACCTGGACGACCCGGCGGCACTCACCTGGCTCGACCTCCACGACCCGGAGGAAGAGGTGTTGGCCCAGCTGGCCGCCGAGCTGCGGCTCGACAAGCACGCGGTCGAGGACTCGATCGCACCGCGCGAGCGGCCCAAGGCGACCCGGCACGCCAGCCACACTTTCCTCACCTGCTATGCGGCAACCCTGGTCGAGGGCGAGGAGGGCCTGCCGGAGATCGCCATCGGACGGGTCTCCGCCTTCGCGATGCCGCGCGGACTGATCACCATCAGGGTGGCCCGCGGAGCAGAGGTCGACATGGACGAGGTGATCGAACGCTGGGAGGGCAGCGGACTGCTCGGCTACGGCGTGGGCGCACTGGTGCACGGCCTGCTGGACGTCTTGGTCGACGGCCACTTCGAGGCCGTGCAGGCGATGGACGACAAGCTGGAGGACCTCGAGGACCTGCTGTTCAGCGAGGCCGTCCACACCCGGAAGATTCAGGCGCGGGTGTTCGCCCTGCGCAAGGCGTTGGTCGGGCTGCGGCGGGTGGTGCTGCCGATGCGCGAGGTGGTGGCCGGCGTGATGCGGCAGCGCTTGGCCGCTGAGTTCGAGCGGTCCCGGGAACTGGATGGCGAGTTCGCCGACCTCTACGACCACGTGCTGCGGGCCGCTGAATGGTCGGAGTCGCTGCGCGACATGGTCACCTCGGTGTTCGAGACGAACCTGTCGCTGCAGGACGCCCGGCTGAACACGATCATGAAGAAGCTGGCCTCGTGGGGCGCGATCATCGCCGTGCCCACGGCGGTCACCGGCTGGTTCGGCCAGAACGTGCCCTATTGGGGCTTCTCCGCGCAGTGGGGACTGTGGCAGAGCATCGTGCTGATCGTGGTCGGCACGATTGGATTGTACTGGCTGTTCCGGCGCAGCGACTGGCTGTAGCCCACTGTTGGTGGCGCGTGTCGACCTGAGAAAGGCTCGGTCAACGGCCCACCCGCTTTGTCGAGCCGCCGTTCAGCGGTCGGCCAGTTTCGCCAGTCGCTCGGCGAGGGCCGCGGACGGCTTCCACTGCAGGTCCTCGTTTCTCGCGTTGCTGTAGACGAATACTCCGCCGCAGGACTGCGCCAGCACCAGCACATCGCCATAGAAGGAGGTGAGCGCGAGCCGGAGATTTCGCGCGTCCGGCCGGTAGCCGCAGGTCAGCGGCACGAAGCTGGTCGTGCGGCGCGGTATGTCGGCGATGATCGCACCGACGTCGGCCCTGTCGAGTGAGAACGCGCGGATCGGCAGGCTGCTCACGCCGTAGCTGCAGAGTTGGGCGCCGGTCGCATCGGACACCGTCATCGGCATCTGCGACAACGGGATGGTCTCGAGCGCTCCGCACAGCATGCCTCTTCGGGTCGCGCCCTTGCCCTCGGTCGCCGCCCGTTGCCGGCCGAGTTGCTTGGTGAACGATGTGAGCACCCGATCGGCGCCGATGTGCGCGGCGTCGGCGATGCCGACCAGTTGGCAGCCGGAGAGCTGCAGCACCATCACCACAGGTGCGCGTCCATCGGACTCGGCGACCAGTAGATACTCGGGCCCGGACTCCCGGTTGCAGGCCAGCTCGCCGGACGCGTCGGGCAGCCTGGCCAGCGTGTCCAGCACGATCCCCGTGTCGTCTCCGACGAGCGCGTCCAACGGAGCGAACCTGAGCGGCGCGGAGCGCGCGGTGGGGCACAGCCGCAGCCGATCGGCGCGGGCCGGTGCCACCGTGGGGCTGGCCGAGGGCGTCAGTCCTCGGCACGGCTGGGGAACAAGGCTCATCGACGCGAATGGGCTGGGTTGTGGCCTGAGGTGGTCGAGCACTGCCTCGAGCGCGGCGGTGGCTGCCGGGCCCGGCTGCCAGGCCAGTTGGGTCCCTCTGGCGTCCGGAACGCGGGCGAACCAGGTATTGCCGGCGGTTCGCCAGAACACGAGCGGGTCGTTCCACGGTCCGGCCACGGTGAGCACCGCCCCGTCCGGGAACGAGTCGCGGGCGATGCCATAGGTCACATTGCTCGCGAGGTCGTCGCGAAGCAATGCGAGAACCTGCTGTGACAGCCCTGCCGACGAGCCGGTAGGGGTTCCGGCCCGATCGGTCGTGCACAGGTCGCCGGCACGGATCTGGGAGGCGTCGAACCGGAACAAACCGGGCCGGTCCGCGGGCACGCAACCCGCGACGACCTCGGGTTGTGGGCGCCGGTTGCGCTGCGCCGTCCAAGCCTGCTCCAGCGCGGACAGCAGGCCGGACCAGCGACGTCCGTTGGCGCTCGAGGGCGTCACGCCGCAGGCGTTGGGCGCGGCGGCTTCCAGCACCCGGCTGGACCCGTCGGCGAGGGTGAACACCAGCAGGTAGCGCCGGTCGGACGCGGCGTCGCACGCGGAGCCACGCGACCGCTCGGCGGGCAGTGCCGCGACCACGTCGAACAGCGCTGTCGCGCCTTGGTCGAGGGCGTCGGCCGGGGTGGTGAAGGTGTCGCCGACGGTGCGGGGGCACAGGCTGGCGCGAGTCACCTCGGTGCTTCCGCGCGGGGCGAGCGTGAGGGTTCCGGTCCGGACGCCGGCGCAATCCGGGTTGGCCGGCGCCGGCTCGGTGACGGTCGAGGTCGGCGATGTTGCCGGCACGGCGACCCGCCCGGCGCCGTTCAGCACGGGCCACAGGAAGGCGCCGACGACCGCCAGAACCAGCATCGCGACGCCGCCGGTCAGCACGCTGCGAGTCTTGCGGGCTTGCCGGCGCCGCACCTCGTCCGCCCAGCCGGACGAATCCGGCGGTTCGGGTGCCGCCGCGTCCAGCCGGGCACGCAGCTCGTCGTGGTTCATGATTCGCTCCCGTCGGTGAGCAGGGGAGAGGTTCGCAGCTTGGCCAGGGCGCGGGAGAGGGTGCTCTTCACGGTGCCGACGCTGACCCCCAGGACCTGCGCCGCCTGTGGGCCGCTCAGGTCGTCGAAGTAGGTGAGCACCACGACCGCGCGCTGCTGCCGGGGCAGCGTGGCCAGCGCCCGGCGGACGTCGTGGCGCATCGCGACATCGGGATCGTCGACTCCGCCGCCGTCCACCTCGTCCGGCAGTTCGCCGGTCCATCGGCGACGCCACCAGGACAGGTAGGTGCGATACATGGTGGTGCGCAGATAGCCCTCGAAGCCGTCCGGGCCGATCCTGGCGAAGTGCGGGTAGGTGCGGGACAACGCGGTCTGCACCAGGTCCTCGGCGCGGTGGCTGTCGCCGGTGAGCAGCCACGCGCTGCGCCACAGTGCCCGGCCCCGCGTCGCCACGAAGGCGTCGAAGCTCATGGCTTCCTCGCTCGTCGCCACCCGCACCTCCGCCAGCATCGGATCCTCCTCAACCCAACAACCGGTTGGCGACGCCGAATGGTTGCTTTCGTCGAGGCGCTACTGCTGGTAGCGACGGACCACCTTCCAGGTGGTGTGCGAGTTGATGTTCGGATCGAGGTTCACGTCGTCGGTCTCGATCACCTCGCCCTTCTCGTTCTGCCAGGTGACGGCGGTGCTCGAGGAGACGTACTTGGTGTTGCCCTCGCGACTGTTCGGGTCCTCGATCGCCTCGACGCCGCCGAGTGCGTTGCGCCACGCCTCCTGCGCCGAGACGCCCGGGGTGCCGGGCATCGGGGGAGGCCGCATCGCGTGGTCGAACTGAGCCTGCGCGTTCGCCGACTGGGTGGCGCGCAGGTCGGCGGCGGCCGCACCGACGGCGGCGATGCCGGCCTGCTCGGCCTGGAAGGCGGCCCACCGGGCGGAGGCGGCGCGGGCGGCGTAGGCGTCCATGTTCTGCTGGCCGACCTGGTTCAGCGCGGCCGTCCACGCCGGATTGGCGATGGTGCCGTCGAGGATCGCTGCCATCGTCGGCCGGACCTCGTCGAACCGGTCGGCGGTGGCCGCCAGCACGGTCAGGAACAGGCCGTGGTTGGTGATCGTCGAGAACGCCGCGGGGTTGGTGACGCTGTAGTGGAAGCCGAGGATCTCCAGCCGGCGCAGCTGCCCGCCGACGGACGCCTCGACGAGTGCCTGCAGGCCGGTGTAGGCGACGCCGGGAGTGATCTGGTCAGCGGAGATATGGAACCGCTCGGCCCAGTCGGGCAGCGGACGCACCTCGAATCGGGTGGGCTGCCCGGCACCCTGGCCGAGCAGTTGCGGCAGTACCGGGCCGAGGGCACGATCGGGAGAGTCGGGCGGCAGATAGATGCGGCCGTAGCCGTTGGGCTGCCAGGGCGCGCCGCCGGGCCAGGTGAAGTCGAACCGGGGCCAGCCCTGCACCATGGCGATCCGGTCCGGATGCGTCACTTGAAACCAGTGCCGCTCCGGAGACTCGTTGTGCTCGGGCACCCAGGTCACCTGGCCCTGCGCGGTCCAGCCCGGCGGGTGCTTCAGCCCCAGCACGGGCATGCCCAGCCGCGGGTCGGGCAACGTCCAGGTCGTCCAGCCTGTGGTGTCCATCTCGTCTCCTCTGCAGGCAAGTGTGGGGCACGGCTGGTGGCTCTGACCAGGGACGGCTCGCTCGACCCACGATGATCGGCGTTTCCTGGGCCGGCGACGGAAAGGGCTGAGATCATCGGGCAATGGACGAGGTGTTGCGGCGTGCGCTGGCGCCGGTGCTGCGCGACGTGGGCAGGGCCGGCATCGCCGCGCCGCGGATCGACGACGACGACTGGACCGATGACCCGGGGCAGCCGTCGGCGATGATGTGGAGCCGCCACGGCAACGGCGCGGGCGTCTCGGTGTTGCTGTCGGAGCCGGAATGTGAGCGGACGGCTTCGGCTGCCGATCAGCTCCAGGACTGGGTGATCGAGGAGTTCTGGGGTCGGGAGCCGACCAACTGGCCGCGATGCCCGCGGCATCCGGACACCCACCCCATGACGGCTACCTGCGACCACGAGGTGGCCGTGTGGGCCTGCCCGGCCGACGGCATCGCCGTGTGCGAGATCGGAAAGTTGCCCACCTCGTCCGAGCCCTCTCCGGCTGGGTGAGCCGCAACGCGCAACAAGGATCGGGATCGGGCACGGTCAACCGTGCCCGATCGCGATCCTTGTTTCCGGGTCAGTGTAGGAAGATGCCGATGCCGAGCGGAATCAGCCACAGCACCGCCAGTGCCTGCAGAACGCGGTCGTTGAGCACGACGTCCTCGGGCTCACCGGCGTTGCCGGCGTCGATGTCCATCGCGTAGCGCAGTAGGGCCAGGGTGAACGGCACGATCGAGATCGTCGTCCAGGGCACGCCCCAGAGTTCGTTGTCGCGCTGCTCGAACGTCCACAGGCTGTAGGACATGATGACGATCGAGCACGAGATGGCCCAGACGAACCGCAGATAGCTCAGCGAGTAGCGCTCCAGCGAGGCGCGGGTGCCGGCTTCGGAGCCGAGTTCCTTCATCTCCGAGTAGCGCTTGCCGGCCACCATGTACAACGAGCCGAAGCAGGCCACCAGCAGGAACCACTGGGACAACGCGATGCCGGAGGCAACACCGCCGGCCACGGCGCGCAGCAGGAACCCGGCCGCCACCATCGCCAGGTCGATGATCGGCTGATGCTTGAGGAACATCGAGTAGCCGACCTGCAGCACCCAGTAGACCGACAAGGTGATGCCCAGCATCGGCGCCACCCAGAAGCCGATGGCGAGACTGGCGGCCATGGTGATCGCGGCCAGCACGGTCGCCGGCCCCTTGCCCAGCTCGCCGGCGGCGATCGGCCGGAACCGCTTCTTGGGGTGCAGCCGGTCGGCATCGACGTCGCGGACGTCGTTGATCAGGTAGATCGACGCGCTGATCATCGAGAAGGCGACGAACGCCCACAGTGTGTTGGACAACACCCGGGGGTCGAACAGCGCCCCGGCAGCGACCGGAGCGGCGAACACCAGGATGTTCTTGACCCACTGTTTGGGTCGCATCGCCCGCAGCCAGGCAGGCAGGGCGGACCGCTTGACTTCCACGACAGAGTTCTGCGACATCGCCGAACAGGCTATCGCAGCGACTCGTCCCACAACGCCGGCCACGCGACGCCGAGCTCGAGCAGCAGCGTCCGCAGCAGCGGCAGGGACAAACCCACCACGTTGTGATAGTCGCCCTCGATCCCGGTGACGAATGCGCCGCCGAGACCGTCGACGGTGAACGCGCCGGCCACCCACAGCGGCTCTCCGGTGGCCACATAGGCGTCGATCTCGGCATCGTCGAGGTGGGCGAAGTGGACCACCGTGGACGCCACCGCTTCGGTCGCTCGCTCGTCGCCGTCCTCGCTGACGACCACCCGGTGGCCCGTGTGCAGCACGCCGGTCCGGCCCCGCATCGCGCGCCAGCAGGCGGTGGCCGTGGCCGCGTCGGCCGGTTTGCCGAGCGCCCGGCCGTCGAGTTCGAGCAGCGAGTCGCATCCGATCAGCACGCGCCGCTCGCCGGGCATTGCAGGTAGTCGTTCCGCGACCGCGGTGGCTTTCATCCGGGCCAGGGTGAGCGCCAGCGCGGCTGGGTCGTCGACCCGCACCGACTCCTCGTCGACGCCCGAGACGACCACCTCGGCCGTGATTCCCGCGCTGCTGAGCACCTGCAGTCGAGCCGGGCTGGCCGATGCCAGGACCACCCTCATTTCTTCCTGCCTCGGGGTGCGACGCCGGCATCAAAGCGATCGGGGGTCATGGGCAAGCCTCTCCAGGTACGGACATCCGCCGCACCATTGTGACCGACCGGCACCCCTTACGCTGGTCGCCGTGACTGCCGAGACCTTCGTGGACGCCGAGGTGCTGCGGGCCGCCCTGTCCGGACCCGGCCGGCTGTACACCGGCTTCTCCTGTGTCCCGACCACCGCCTCCACCAACGCCGACCTGGCCGCCGCGGCGCGCGCCGGGGCGGCGTCCGGAACCGTGCTGGTGGCCGATCACCAAAGTGCCGGACGGGGTCGCTTCGACCGCAAATGGGAGGCTCCTCCCGGCACCGCCGTCGCGGTGTCGGTGCTGCTGCGCCCAGAGGGTGCCTCGGCCGCGCGCTGGCTGTGGCTGCCATTGATCACCGGGGTCGCGGTCGCCGAAGGGCTCCAGGCCGCCGCCGGCGTGGAGGCCGAGATGAAGTGGCCCAACGACGTCCTGGTCGGGGGCCGCAAGGTCTGCGGCGTCCTTTGTGAACGGGTCGACGACGGCGCGGTCATCGGCATCGGGATCAACACCGCACTGAGCGATGAGCAACTGCCGGTTCCGACGGCGACCTCGCTGCGGCTCGCCGGATCGGACGCCTCGCCGACCGAGGTGGTGATCGGCGTCCTGGACGCACTGGAGCGCACCTACCGGCGGTGGGCGTCCGCGGAGGACCTGCGGGAGTGGTACGGCCGCCGATGCACCACCGTCGGCCGCGAGGTGCGCGTGCTGCAGCCCGCCGGCGGCCACATCGAGGGCCGGGCCACCGGGGTGGACGACGGCGGTCGCCTGACGGTCTGGACGGCCTTCGGCGAGCGCGCGTTCGCGGCCGGCGACGTCCTGCACCTGCGTTGACCGCCGTTCGCTTGCCGGGTGCGCCGCAGCCGGGACATGATTGATCGGCGCTTCCCCAAGCTCAACCGGTGGCGCATCGGTCGTCGAGCCTGTCGAGGCCCGATTCGGCGTTCGGCGGCGTAAGGTGAGCCGTCCACGAACTGAGGTGGTGACCGGGTGAGCGGAGGCTTCTTCGCCCTGCTGGACGACATCGTGGCGATGGCGAAGCTCGCTGCCGCCTCCCTCGACGATGTCGGCATGGCCGCGGGCCGGGCCAGCGCGAAGGCTGCCGGCGTGGTCATCGACGACACCGCGGTCACGCCGCGGTATGTGCACGGTTTCAGCCCCGAACGCGAGCTGCCGGTGATCAAGAAGATCGCCATCGGTTCGCTACGGAACAAGCTGCTGATCATCCTGCCCGCCGCGCTGCTGCTCAGCCAGTTCCTGCCCTGGCTGCTCACCCCGATCCTGATGTGCGGTGGCACCTACCTGTGTTACGAGGGCGCCGAGAAGCTGTGGGAGAAGTTCGGCCACGGCCACCACGAGGAGGCCCCCGTCGTGGGCGGACCGGACGAGAAGGCGATGGTCGCCGGAGCGATCCGCACCGATCTCATCCTGTCGGCCGAGATCATGGTGATCGCGCTCAACGAGGTGGCGTCCGAACCGTTCCTCGCGCGGACCGTCACCCTGCTGGTGGTGGCGCTGGCGATGACCGTCCTGGTGTACGGGGTGGTGGCGGTGATCGTGAAGATGGACGACATCGGACTGCACCTGGCGACCGAGCGTTCCGGCGCCGTGGCGGCCTTCGGGCGGGGGCTGGTCGCGGCGATGCCGAAGGTGCTGGCCACCCTCTCCAACGTCGGCATCGTGGCGATGCTGTGGGTCGGCGGGCACATCCTGCTGGTCGGCCTCGACGACCTCGGCTGGCACCCGCCCTACGAGTTGGTGCACCACGCCGAGGAGGCGATCGTGCACGCCGTGCCGGGCTTCGTCGGCGAGACGCTGGCCTGGCTGACCAACACCGCGGCGTCCGCGGTGTTCGGTGTGGTCGCGGGCGCGATCGTGCTGGCCGTCGTCCCGCTGATCGGACGCCTGCGCGGCCGCGGCGGGCCTGCGGCGGCTGACCACCCGGAGTAGCGTCGTCGGCATGGATACCGTGCGCGCGGTCGATCTGCTGCTGGACGCCTTCGGCCGAATCCCGCCGCTGCTCGAGGGTGCAGTGGGAGGTCTGGACCGCGAGGCGCTGCTGTGGCGTCCGGAGGCGTCCGGCACGCGGGGCAACTCGATCGGTTGGATCGCCTGGCACCTGGCCCGGCAGGAGGATGCGCAACTCGCGGCCCTGGTCGGCGGTGACGAGGTGTGGCGGGCCGGCGGCTGGCACGCGCGTTCGGGCGTCCCCTATCACGAGGCCGCCATGGGCTACGCGATGTCGACCGACGAGGTCGGCCGCTTCGATGTGGTCAGCGCCGCGCTGCTGATCGACTACTACCAGGCGGTGCACGCCCGTACCGTCGACGCGATCGCCCGGATGACCGACGCCGACCTGACCCGCATCGTCGACCGCTCCTGGGATCCGCCGGTGACCGCCGCCGCCCGGCTGGTCAGCATCGTGGACGACGCCGCCCAGCACGTGGGTCAGGCAGCGTACCTGCGCGGGCTGCTGGCGCACTGACGCCTCGGCCCCGATCCGGTCCGCGCCTGTGCGCAAACCCGCCGAGCGCGCCGGCCTCGCGGCGTTCCCCGTGTCGAACGACCGAGTGCATTCCCCGCCGGTCCGAACGTACGCACTGTTACCCATAACCGCCTGGTGCGTGCCGGAAATCGTTGTGTCGAGAGCCTTTCCGCGGGTATACCGAGGCATCGTCGTCGAGCGGGGGAAACGTGACGAATGCGCCGGGACCATTGCTTCAGATCACGATGCCCGATGGGCATCAAGCGCCGTTTTACGCACTCCGCTACGACAAGGACGGCGTGAGCACGTCGCCGCTGACCAGCGACCACATGATTTCCGCGCTACGCGACGGCGCATTCACCGATGTCTTTCTGTTTTCGCACGGATGGAACAACGACTGGGATGCCGCACTCGAGGCGTACCAGGGTTTCATCCGGCAGTTCCAGCGAGTCCGGGCCACTTATGCCGTCGAGGTGGGTCGCGATTACCGGCCGCTCCTGTGCGGTGTGTTCTGGCCCGCCACCGCGCTGGTCATGCCCTGGGAGCGTGGCCCCGATCTCGCCGCGCTGGACGACGACCCCGAGTCGGAACGCGCACTGCGCCGTGCGATCGACGGCTTGGCCCAGGCCGCTGCACCGGGCGACCGGGCGCGGTACTACCTGCTGATGGAGAAGCCCGAGCTGTCCAAACAGGAAGGCGACGAACTGGTCGGGATGCTGGCGCCGGTCTTCGCCGCGGGGGACGGTGAGGTCGACGACGGCGGGCAGGCGGCGCGCGACGGCACGGACGTGGTCAACGCCTGGGCGATGCTCCAATCGGCCGCGCAACCGAAGCCGTCGATCTCGGCGGACCCCTTCGACATCCGCAGCCCCGCGGCGGGCCGGCAACCCTCGCACGCCACCGCTCCCGGCACGCCGCAGGCGGCGGGCCTGCTGGACCGGCTCGATCCGCGGATGCTGGTGCGTGCGCTCACCGTCTACCAGATGAAGGACCGCGCCGGCCTGGTCGGCTCCCGGGGCGTCGGAACTCTGCTCCGGGCGGCATTGACGGCAGCGCCGCACGCACGGTTCCATCTCATCGGTCATTCCTACGGTGCGCGGGTGCTGCTCAACGCGGTGTCGCGGCCCGAGGACGGAGAGCTGCCGCGTCCGGTCGACTCGTTGCTGTTGCTGCAGGCCGCCGTCAACCATCAGTGCTTCTCCGCTCAGCTGGCCGATCCGCCGCACGCAGCCGGTGGCTACCGGAGCGCGCTGTCGCAGGTCCGGCTGCCGATTCTCAGCACCTTCTCCGCGCACGACATCCCCTTGCATGAGGTCTTCCATCTCGCCGTCCGCCGCGGCAAGGACCTCGGGGACATCGGGGTGGCCGCAGACCCGGACGAGCCGCCCAGCAAGTACGCGGCGCTGGGCGGTTACGGTCCGCGCGGTGCCGAACTGGACTGGCGGGCCACCGACACCAAGCTGCCGCTGGGCGCGTCGGCGACCGAGACGGACTTCTACGACGTCGGTCCGGGCGCGCCGAGGGTGTGGGCGCTGAACGGCCGCGCCTCGATCCGCGGACACGGCGACGTGGTCACCCCGACCACGGCATGGGCGTTGCTCAGCCTGGTCCGCGGATCCTGAGAGAAAGGGGAACGACGATGGCCATGCTGCTGCAGCGCGACTACTCGCTTCCGGTCATCGCGGCGCGGCTCACCCAGGACGCGTCGGGCCCGATCGTGCGGCTGGACCTGGTGGTGAACGAGGAGGGCCGGCGCACGGTGGAGGGCTCTCGGACGGTCGCGTTGCGCGAGTTCGGCCGGCAGGCCACCAGGACTCGCGTGGCCGATCCGGAGTTGGCGGTGCCGCAACAGGTGACCGAGTTCATCACGGGCTGGGCGAGGACCTCGCTCGACGCGGGTCGAGCGCTCTGGCTGCACCTGGTGAAACCCTACGGACTGCTCGGCGCCATTCCTTGGGAGCGTGATCTGGTCACCGAGCTGGGCTGCCCCCTGCTGCGGCTGCCGGATGTTCTCCCCGAGCCGAGTTGCTCGGTCTCCTCGCTGTCAGTCGCGATCGTCGCGACCGCTCCGGCGCTGGAGGGGCCGCCGCCGGGCCTGGACCTGGCGGTGCCGGTGGCCGACGCGCTCAGCCGGGGATTCCCCGGAAAGCTGCACCTGCAGGTCTTCGTGGACTCCGACGCCGGCCCGGCCGTCGAACGGGGCCTGAGGCAGCTGGGTCTCGCCTCATTCCGGGTACACACGCCGTCCGTAGAACCCGCGCCGCGCCCGACGCGACCCCGCGCACCCACCGGGACACAGCCCGGCGACCTGCGCAGCGGCTGGCTGCGCTGGGTCCGGGACTCGCTGGTGGGCATGCCCATGGACGCCGTGCACTTCCTGGTCCACGGCAACAGCCTCGGGACCCGGGGAGCGATTCTCACCCCACTCGAAGCGACCGCCGAGCGGGAGTTCCCGGTCTCGGTGGAGGCGTCCGAGATCGAAGCGTTCCTGACCCAGGTAGGTGCCCTGACGGCCGGCTTCACCCGACTTGAACTCAACTGGTCGGACCACGGTCTGCGGCAGCTGGTCGACGAGCTGGGCGCCGGCCGTGCCGGCCCGGTGCTGCTGTACGACCCGGACGCCGACGCCGAGGAGGCGGCGCTGGCGGAGGCCTACCGCTTCCTCACCAGCCCCGAACCGTCATTGCCTCCGGTCAGCCCGAGCCTGGCACTGTACGCGCAACCCCGCCAGGTACTGCAGGAGGCCCCCTATCTCGCCGGCACCGGCTGGGCCTCGAAGGGGCGGTCGAGCGCGGTTCAGGCCCAGTTCGCCAAGGAGGACACGCCGGGCTGGCTCGCCACGGCGCAGCGCTACCTCGAGCAGCAGGAACTCGCGATCACGCGGTTCCACAGCGAGTCGCAGGGCCGGAGGCCCTCGGCCGCGGAGGTGGCGCACTACGCCGGCGTCGAGTCCGCGGTGCGCAAGGCCCGCGACGTCATCGAGCGGCACGCGGAGCGGCTGCTATGAACGAGATCGTCATCCATGTCGACCCGATGCTCGGCGGCGGGACGGCCTGTCACATCGAGTCGCCGTTCGCGATCGCGCCCGTGGTCAGCCTGCTGCCGCTGATCGACTTCGCCGCGCTCAGCCCGCCCAACCTCGTCCGCCAGGTCGGCGAGGGCCTCGCCACGGGCATCCGGGGCAATCCCGCGGTGCAGCAGGTGCTCGACCTCGTCCTGGCCCGGCCGCCGGGATCTCCGAGCCTGCCGATCCAGTTCCTCGTGGCCGATCCCGATGCCCACGGGCTGTCCTGGGAGGCCTTGGTCGCCAACAACGAGTTCCTGGCGTTGAACGAGCGGTGGCCGATCGCCCGGATCGCCCGCGGCGCCGCACCGGAGAGCAGCCTGCGCCGTCCGTTCGCCAGCCCGGTGCGTCTGATGGCCGTGCTGTCAGCCGTTCAGCTACAGGCCCAAAAGGAATGGCACACCCTGTACGCCCAGGTGATCAAGGCGAGGCAGGCAGGGCTGCAGATCGAGGTGACGCTGGTGGTGGGTGAGCAGAATGAGCTCCTCGTTCCGGCAGCAGCGATCCAGGATCCTCAGCTGGAGGTCCTGCCGGTGCCCAACCCCGCCGCGGATACGCCGCTGCTGGACCTGATTCAGGACAAGGCGCCGCATCTGCTCCACCTCTTCTGCCACGGGACCATTCGGGACGACGTCCGCTTGCTGGAACTCGGGACCATCGGTGACTTCGACCGCAACGACGGGCGGAGTTCGGTGCTGATCCGGGCCGAGGAACTGGGCGTGGCGGCGGCGAGAAGCGGCACCTGGTGCGTGGTGCTCAACGCCTGCCGTGGCGCCGAGGCCGGCGACCAGGCCTTGACCCATGCCGAGGAGATCGTCGCCCAGGGAGTTCCCGCCGCGGTGGGCATGCGGCGCCAGGTCGACGTCGTCGACGCGAACTCGTTCACCCGGGACTGGTACCCGGCGGTGTTCTCGGCACTCCGCGCGGTCGGTGCCGCCGGTCCGGGCGAGCAGCCGCTGAGGTGGTCGGACATGTTGTGCGCGGCGCGCCGGCGGCTCCGTGACACGCATGGGGGAGATGCCGCGGACGACGACACCTGGACGGTGCCGGTCCTCTACAAGCTGTCCGGCGCGTTCAGCCTGGTGGTCCCCGCAGCCGGGGTCGGCGAGGAGCAGGAGCGCTCCGGGTTGGCGGAACTCGGCGTCCTCGACGGGCTGCTCGCGATGATGCCGCCCGACGTCGACGCCGCCGTCGCCGCGGACCTGCGGAACCTGACGCCATGATGCTGCCCGGCACCATCGAGCTCAGCGCCTTCGTCAGCGCCGCCGCACCCGTGTCCGCGGGGCTCCATGCCGCGGCGTCGGTGTGGGGATTGGGTGGTGACATGCTCGCCGCACAGCGGCTGATGGCTCCGCCCGATCCGGTCCTGGACAGCGAGTGGTGGCGGCCGGAGGTGGGCTGGGGCGTCGTGATGGCCGACGACGACACCGTCGCAGTAGGCGACCGGGCCGTCGGGACGGACGCGCCCCCCGCGGTGCGCCGCCTGCTCGCGGCGCGGGACGGCGCCCCGATCCTGCGCTATCGGCCGGAACTGGGCACCGTCAGGCTGTGCCGGTACTACCCGGACGGTGCTCGGGAGACGCCCGAGATCGGGCTGAGCGTGTTCGGCGTGGGGCCCGGGCGGCTGCCCCGCTATCTGCTGATCGTGGGCGGCCCCGAGCGGGTGCCCTGGCGACTTCAGTTCGCGCTCAATCGGCGGCACCTGGTCGGCCGCCTCGACCTGTCCGAGGAGGGCCTGGACCGCTACGTCGGAGCACTCCTGGACAACTGGCCGGATGCCCCTGCGGATCCCGGCCGGGCGGTGGTCTGGAGTACGAACCACGACTCGATGACCCAGACGATGGACATCACGTTCGCCAGCCAGGTCGACGCGGGGCTGGCGGGCGACGCCGAGCTGACGGTGCGGCGACTCGCCGGGGACCAGGCCGTCGCCCCCGCGCTGGTGAGTTCGCTCGCCACGCTGAGGCCGGCGCTGGTGGTCACCAGCAGCCACGGGATGACCGGGCCGCTCGACGATGCCGCAGCGATGCGCGCCACTTTGGGCTTGCCGGTCGGTCAGGATCGAGTGGCGCTAGACCCGTCCGGGCTGCTGGAGGGATGGGATCCCTACGGGGCGACCTGGGTGGCGCAGGCGTGCTGCTCGGCGGGCAGCAACCTCGGCACCTCCTATGACGGGTTGCTCGCCGAGGACACCCTCGCCTACCGGGTGGTCCATGGGGTCGCCGCGCTGGGTCCGCAGATTTCGCCGCTGCCCGCGGCGCTGCTCGGCGCGGAGCGCCCGCTGCGCGCGTTCATCGGTCACGTCGAACCGACCTTCGACTGGACGCTGTACATCCCCGATACCGGTCAGCACGTCGTCACCAGGCTCGTCCGCGGCATCTATCCGGGCTTCTTCCAGCGGCGTCCGTTGGGCGTGGCGTTGTCGGAGTACTACACCGATGTCGCGGCCCTCTACGGCAAGCTGTCCGACGCCCGGATAGACGTGGACGCCGCCCTCCTCGGAGCCCGCGAGCGGGCCACTTATTACAAGCTGACCGCACTCGACCGCGAGAGTCTGGTCATTCTGGGGGATCCGACGGCGATGCTGCCGCCGCTGCCGAGCCAGCGGTGATCCTCAACCACTGATCGTGAACCACCGATCCCGCGCTGCGGCGAACGAGCGTGGGTCAACCCGGGGTGCTGCCGGACTGCGAATCGGCTCCGATCGCTCGGCGCAGCGCGCCGCGTCCACCGAAGCCGATCAGCGCGGCCAGGACGCCGAACGCCGCCACGCTCGCCAGGCCACCCGGATAGTCGTAGTGGTCGATCACCTGGCCGGAGATGCTGGAGCCGATCGCCACCCCGATCCCGATGCCGGTGCCCATCCAGGACAGTCCTTCGGTGAGGCGGTCGCGGGTGACCAGGCCGCCGATCAGGGTGTTGGCGTTGATCAGGGTCGGGGCGATCGTGACGCCGACGAGCACGCCACCCAGGCAGAGCAGCAACACCGAGTGGGCGCCGATCAGGGCCACGCAGGCGGCACACATCGCCGCCACGCCGACCAGGAAGCGGGTGATCACCGGCGATGCCCAGCGCCGGGCGCCGTAGTAGAAGCCGGCCAGGCCCGAGGCGAGCGAGAACACCGCCAGCACCAGCCCGGACGCCTCGCGCACCCCCCACTGGGTGGCCGCGGCCACGACGGAGACGTCGATCGAGCCGAAGATGCAGCCGATGAGCAGGTTCACCGCCACCACGGCGGCGACGCCGGGCAGCAGCAGCACCAGGCGCTGGCGGGTGGGCCCCCGGCCGGGGTGGGCTTCCGGACGGCTCACCGGGGGCTCGGTGGCGCGCTGTCCGTAGAGCAGATGGGCGCCGAGCAGCGACAGCACGACCGGGGCGATCAGCCCGGCCGCCGGGTGGACGCCGGTGGAGAGCGCGACCGTCAGCACCGGCCCGACGATGAACGTCACCTCGTCGAGCGTCGACTCTAGGGAGAAGGCGGTGTGGAGCTGGTCGGGATCGTCGACGAGATGGGTCCAGCGGGCCCGGACCAGGGCGCCCGGCGCACCGCCGGTGGCACCGCACAGGATCGCGAGCCCGAACAGCGTCCAGGCCGGCAGTTGCAGCATGGCGAAGACGATCAGCAGCGACAATGTGGCGGCGGAGACGATGGCCGCCGGGTACATCACCCGACGCTGGCCGTACCGGTCCACCAGGTTCGACAGTGCGGCGGTGCCGAGCGCCCAGGAGACGGCGTTCGAGGCGGCCAGCGCGCCGGCCAGCCCGTAGCTGCCGTACAGCGCGGACACCATCAGCACCAGGCCGATGCCCATCATCGCGCCGCCGGAGCGGGCCAGCAGGCCGGCCGCGCTGAACTGCCAGGCGCCCGGAAGGGTCAGGATCTCCCGGTAGGCGCGCATCGAACCATTCTCGCGCAGCCGCCCGCGAACTCCGAAATCGGCATCCGGTGAAATCGGGTCCGCAGTGCACGCGATGGACCGCGGGGACGGTTCCTCCGGTCACTTCTACCGGGCCGCTGGCTACCTGTCGCAGCTGACCCGGCGTCGAGGCCCAACCAGCGGGCCGGGCTTCGACAGGGAATGGCTGCTGCGATTCACCCGGCCCGGATCGACCCGACCAGCAGCAGGCCGTCCGCGCGCCAGCCCGGCGCCGCGTGGAGTGGTGGTGTCTCAGCGTCGATCCTGGCCCTCAGCGGCTGGGAGGGCGACGAGCTGCCGTCCACGACTCGGCAGGGCCAGGACAAGACCGGCGACCGCACCCACGGCGAACCCGACGCCGTGCAGATTCGCGGTGACGATCAGGGCCGCCCCGGCGAGCAGACCGATCCCGCCCAGCACCCGCGGCAGCGGCCGCAAGCCGACCAGGTAGGTCACCAGGCAGAGCGCGGCCAGGCCCAGATCGGCGACCGAGTTTCCGGCGAAGCCCTGGTGTTGCAGGATCGTGTAGCCGGCGATCTCGCTGACGACGCCGGCGGCGAAGTACACGCCGACCAGCACGCCGCGGCCGTACAGGGTTTCGGCGATGGCGCCGACGATCAGCAGCGCGACAAGGTTGAACACCGTCCCGGCCCAGCCGCCGTCCTGCACGAACAGCGGCGTGACGAGCCGCCACCACTGCCCGGAAAGCAAGGCGTCGCGATCCCGGCCGAGAGCAGCCAGGATGTCCGGATTGAGGTTGCCCAAGATGCTGATGACGGCGGTGACAGCCGCCAGCACCAGGGTCATTCCGGGCGGCGCCAGCCGCCGCCCGGTGCCGCGCAAGTACTGGACGCCGCCCGCCGCGACAGCGGTGAGGGCGATGCTGATCAGGATCCACTCCATCAGGTCTCCTTCCGGTACGCGTCGGCCATGGCGGCGAACGCCTTCTTCGGTTGCCAGCCGAAGGCCGTCTCGGCGGTGGCGAGGCTCGGGTCGGACAGTCTCACCACCCCGTAGGACGCCAGGTCGAGATCGAAGAGCGGGTCCGCTCGGTGCGGCAGCTGATAGCCGGCGAAGGTGAACCAGAACGCCGAGTCGACGCCCTCCTCGGCGAAGATCGAAAGCAGCTCCCGCAGGTAGCTCACCTGCTCGTCCTCGGACCGTTCGTAGTGACCGTCGAGCTTGGGCGGGGTGTGATCCCAGTCGACGATGGCCCAGCCGAGACCGCCGCGATCGGCCGCGCCCCGATAGGTGCAGCAGCCGAACTCGGTGATGGCGACCGGCTTGCCCGCAGCCAGGTACGCGTGCAACTGCTGGCGGTAGCCGGCGGCGTTCTGCGCATCCCGGTAAGCGTCGACGCCGACGATGTCGAAGGGTGCCCAGTCGATGCTCTCCCAGGTGCCGCTGGCGTAGCTGACCCGACCGCGGAACCTGGCCCGGACGGCTGCCGCCACCTCGGCGAAGAAGGCGTTCAGGGTGGACGGCAGCCGTCCGAAAGCGGTCCGGAGTTCGTCGGGCCAGGCGCCGGCGGACAGGTTCGCGCCCCGCTCGGCGAAGGTGTCGCCGGGCAGGAACCCTGCGTTGAACAGGCTGATCTCGCACCCGGCGACGAAGACGACACGGTCGGGGGAGTCCTGGGCGAGAAGGTCCGCGCGCTCGGCGGCGTCCACCAGGTGGCGCGTCAGGTCGGACGGCGCCAGCTCGGTCGGGAACGGCGCGAACCACAGTTCCAGGCCCGCGTCGAGGGCGGCGCGACCGGCGACGACCAGCCGGTCCGGGTCGCCACCGGAGACCCGGACGGCCGTGCAGTGCAGCTGGTCGGCGATCACCCTCATCTCGCGGCGCACCAGGTCGGGCTCGAAGCTGGTCCGCGTCGCGTGACCGTCGCCGGCGAAGCCGGTGTCGTAGTTGATTCCGCGACCGCGAAGGGCGGGCCTCCCGGAAGGAGTCCGAGGCTCTTGCGGCCTTTGCTGCGCCGCTGTACTCACCAAAAAAACAGTACCACTCTAAAAATAGAGCGACAATAATATTCAGGTTAGGATGGTCGCATGGTGGCGAGACCGCGCGGGCTGCGGGAGCGGAAGAAGGCCCGCACCCGGGCATCCATCGCGGACGCGGCGATGCTGCTCTTCGTGGAGCGCGGCTTCGACCAGGTCACCGTCGCCGAGATCGCGCATGCGGCTGAGGTGTCCGTCGCCACTGTCTTCAACTACTTCCCGACCAAGGAAGATCTCTTCTTCGACCGTCAGGACGAGGTGGTGAGCCAGCTGGCCGACGCGGTGCGTGGACGGCGCCGCGCGGAACCGTTCGTGGACGCCTGCCGCCGCGAGCTGCTCACCCTGATCGGACGGCGCGACTGGCGGGTCGGACTGGCCCCGGGGATGGAGAGGTTCTACCGGATGGTCGCCGACAGCCCGTCCCTACAGGCGCGTTCCCGGCTGATGGTGGACCGATCCGTCGCGCGGCTGGCCAGTGCCATCGCCGAGGAACTCCGCACCACGGAGGACGACATCGTCGTCTCGAGCGCTGCCTGGATCCTGGTCGCGATCCACACCAACCTGCTAGCCCAGGCGCAACGCGACAGCCTCGCCGGCCTCGACCCCGGCACGATCGCGGAGCGGCTCACCGCAGCCACCGAGAGGGCCTTCGATCTGCTGCAAGGGCCTCTCGCCAACCTGGGCGGCGGGACCGGCGAGAGCTAGTGCCCCGATCAGCTCAGGAACCCGTAGAGCAGCCGGTTGTACTGCTCGGACGCCTGGGTCGGCACCGGCGCGCCCACCCCGGGGACGACCTCGACCCGGGCGTCGCTCAGCCCCGAGGCCAGTTCGCGAGCCGCGGCGGTGCCGGCGGCGTCCGAACCGCCGGAGATCAGCAGCGTGCGGGCGGTGACGGTGCCCAGGTGGGGCCGCGGGTCGATGCTGGAAACGGCCTTCACCAGCCGCAGCATCCGGGCCCGGTCCAGGCCGGCGTCGGCCAGGCGTCCGGCCGGCATCGTTCGGACGGCCAGCCGCTGCGCCAGCCCGGCCAACTTCGGTGCGCGGGGCTGCAGGTCGGAGAGCACCAGGTGCGACACGGCGTCGGGGCTTCGACCTGCCGCCACCACCGCCACGGCGGCACCCAGCCCGGTCCCGGCCAGGCCCACCGAGTCCACACCGAACCGGTTCAGCTGGGCGAGCACCGCGTCCGCGGCCCGGTCCAGGTCGAAGTCGGCGGGCTTGCCGGGGCGCAATCCCTCGAGCCAGGGCGCGACGGCACGGATGCCGACCGGCAGCGAGGTCACCTGGTCCTGCCACAACGGCGGCGTCTGGCCGAGGCCGTGCAGGAACACCAACAGGGGTACGGGCATGCCCACATCGAACCACGGGAATAATGGTGGTCATGGGATTGCCCGCCAAACTGCTCGGAGACGGTGAGCAGGAACTTTTGCACCTACGCTCGCACGGCAAGATCATGGTCCGGCCCACGCTCTGGCTGATCGTGATCGCCGCGCTCGGCGGGGTGGTGTTCGCGGTGCTGCCGGTCTCGTGGCGCCCGGTGTCGGGCTGGGTGGTCACCATCGCCGCCCTGGCTGCTGCGATCCCGGTCTACCTGGCGCCGTTGCTGCGCTGGCGGACCACCACCTACACGCTCACCAATTACCGGCTGATCACCCGCTCGGGCGTCCTCAACAAGGCCGGCCACGATCTCCCGGTGGCGCGGATCACCAACGTCGCCTACGAACGCGGCCTCACCGACCGGATGTTCGGCTGCGGCTCGCTGGTGTTCACCACGTCGGCGGAGGCGCCGGTGGTGCTGCACGACATTCCGAAGGTCGAGGATGTCGGGGTGGCCATCTCCAACCTGCTGTTCGGGGTGCGCGCGTGACCGAAGCCACAGCCGCCCCACTGGGCTTGCGCACCCAGCTGTTCCGATTCGTCCTGACCGGCGGCTTGTCGGCGATCGTCGATTATGGGCTGCTGGTGGTGCTGATGGCCTTCGGGCTCGACCACACCCCCGCGAAGGTGCTGTCGTTCGTCGCGGGCACCACGACGGCCTACCTGATCAACCGGCGCTGGACCTTCAACTCGGACGGCTCGCGCCGCAAATTCGCGGCGGTGATGGCGTTGTACGCACTCACTTTCGTGCTGCAGGTCGGCATCTTCACGCCGCTGTACCCCTGGCTGGTATCGCTGGGCCTGGGGGCGGAGTTCATGCCGAAGATGAACTGGGCCCAGCTGTTCGGCTTCGTGGTCGCCCAAGGGGTCGCGACCGCGGTGAACTTCGTCGTGCAGCGGTCGCTGATCTTCAAGCCCTGATCCGGTCAGGCGGGCAGGACGGTCATCTCCTGCGGCTCCCGGATCACCGCCGGGCCGGGAACGTCGTTGGGCAGTACCCGATAGACGTTCTGCCCAGGCTTCTCGCACAGGAAATGCGCCGGGACGCCGTCCACGTAGTGCACACCGGCGCCGTCGTCCGCGGCGTAGCCGCCGGGCAGTTCACCCGAGGCGACCGCGGCGGTGTAGATCGGATCACGCTCGGGTTCGCCGTCCAGATGTGGGCAGAAGCTGCCGCTGACCAGGCCCAGCCCGCCCGTCCAGGGCCGCAGGTCGCCGAACGAGTCGGTGACGCAGCCCTGATACCAGCAGGTGGCGCCGGCCGAGATGCCGGCCAACACCAGCGAGCCCTCCTGATAGCGCTGCCGGATGACATCGGACACCCCGTGCGCCTGCCACAGCGCCACCAGGTTCACCGTGCTGCCGCCGCCTACGAACAACAGGTCGGCCTCGGCCAGCCGGTCCACCGCCTCGGCCGCGCCCGACCACAGTGTCAGTACCGACGTCCGGACGCCGAGCGAGCCATAGGCGGTGAGGAATCGGTGAATGTAGCTGGCGTCGTCGCCGGACGCAGTGGGCGCGAAGCACATCTGGGGGTGTTCGGAGCCGGTCAGCCGGACGAGATAGCGGTCCAAGGCCGTGGGCTCGCCGAACTGGGACATCGAGAAGCCGCCGCCACCCATGGCCACGAGGTGCCTGGTCATGATGTTGATACTAGAGCCCGGGTCCGCCGCTCTGCGGCTACTGCGCGGCCCCAGCTGGGGGCACTGGCTGCACCGGGCACGCTCGCCGTGCGACCCGGTACGCCTTCGCGCACCCGGCTCGCCATTGCACCCATCCGAGGCCCGCTCGCTACGCCGCCCATCGCCGCACCTGGGCTAAGGTTCGTGCGGTGACCGTGCGTACGATCGGCATCATCGGCGGCGGCCAATTGGCCCGGATGATGCACGCCGCCAGCATTCCCCTCGGAGTTCGCATCGCGCTGCTCGCCGAAGGACCGGACGTCTCCGCCGCGCAGGTGGTGGCCGATACCGATGTCGGCGACTACACCGACGCCGAGACCGTCTACGCCTTCGCCGAACGCTGCGACGTGATCACCTTCGACCACGAGCACGTGCCGCCGCCGATCCTGCGCGGGCTGATCGCCCGCGGCAAGCAGGTTCATCCCGGGCCGGACGCGCTGCTGCATGCCCAGGACAAGGTGGTGATGCGGGAGCGACTGACCGGGCTGGGGATGCCCTGCCCGCTGTTCGCGGTGGTTCCGGACGCCGACGAACTGCGCGCCTTCGGTGAGCGGACCGGCTGGCCGGTGATCGCCAAGACCTCGCGCGGCGGCTACGACGGCAAGGGGGTCTGGAAGATCGATGGCCCGGACGGCGCCGACGAGCCATTCGCGAACCTGAAATCCGGCGTGGCGATCCTGGCCGAGGAGTTCATCGACTTCCGCCGCGAGCTGAGCGTGCTGGTGGCGCGGCGTCCGTCCGGTGAGGAGCGGGTGTACCCGGTCAGCGAGACCGTGCAGACCGACGGCATCTGCACCCACACCTTCACGCCGGCGTCCGACCTGGGCGACGAGCAGCGGGACGCGATCGAGGCGATGGCGCTGCGGATCGCCGCCGAACTCGGCGTCACCGGCATCCTCGCCGTCGAACTGATGCAGCGCCCCGACGGCTCGGTCGTGGTCAACGAGTTGGCGATGCGGCCGCACAACACCGGCCACTGGAGCATCGACGGGGCGTGGACCTCGCAGTTCGAGAACCACCTGCGCGCCGTCGCCGACCTGCCGCTCGGGCCGACCGAGGTCCGGCAGCCGCACGCGGCAATGGTGAACGTGCTGGGCGGTGCCCGTGACGACCTGCTCGAAGCGCAGGCCGAGGTGCTGGTGGCCGAGCCGGGCGCCCGCGTCCAGCTCTACGGCAAGAGCGTGGTCCCGGGCCGCAAGGTGGGTCACGTCACCGTGGTCGGCGACGACGCGGACGACGTCCGTGCCCGTGCCCAGGCCGCCGCCGATTACCTGATGGGAGTCCAACGATGAGTACCCAGCCCAACCCCGCGGTGGGGATCGTGATGGGGTCCGATTCGGACTGGCCGGTGATGAAGGCCGCCGCCGACGCCTGCGCCGAGTTCGGCGTCGGCTACGAGGCGGACGTGGTGAGCGCGCACCGGATGCCCGAGGACATGGTCGCCTGGGGACGTGCGGCGCACACCCGCGGCCTCAAGGTGATCATCGCCGGCGCCGGGGGAGCGGCCCACCTGCCCGGCATGCTGGCCGCACTCACCCCGCTGCCGGTGATCGGCGTCCCGGTCCCGCTGAAGTACCTCGACGGCATGGACTCGCTGCTCTCCATCGTCCAGATGCCCGCCGGCGTCCCGGTCGCGACCGTCGCCGTCGGCAACGCCCGCAACGCCGGCCTGCTGGCCGTCCGTATCCTGGCCGCGTCCGACGACACGCTCCGGGGCAGAATGCTCCAGTTCCAGGAGGAGCTTCGCGACGCCGCTCGCGCCAAGGGCGCCGTCGTCCGCGGCGACTGAACTCGGCCACCAGACCGGTCCACGGGGACGGTTCTTTCGGTCACCGGGGACGGTTCTCTCGGTCACCGGGGACGGTTCTCTCGGTCACCGGGGACGGTTCTTCTGATCACCAGGGGACGGTTCTCTCGGTCACCGGGGACGGTTCTTCTGATCACCAGGACGGTTTGTTCGGTCACCAACGAAATCGCTCGGACGACGGCCTTTGCCGATCATTGAAGTGACCAAAGGAACCGTCCCCGGTGACCAAAGGAACCGCCCCCGGCGACCAAAGGAACCGTCCCCGGCGACCAGAAGAACCGTCCCCGGTGTGTTCGAGTCGGACGTGGCGGCCGAAGCGCCGTCCGGGCAGCCGACGGCGAGCCGGGACCGGGGCCTTCGGAACCGCCAGCCATACTGGTTCGGTGACTGCCGTCGTGACTTCCCCACTCCCGGACGCGCAGACCCGAAGCCAGGGCATCGCCCTGCGTCGTGGGCTGGCGATGCTCGGGATGACTCTGGTGGTGCCGGGATCCGCCCAGCTGGCCGGCGGCAACGAACGCCTCGGCCGAGTCGCGCTGCGGATCTGGCTGACCCTGATCGCACTCGTCGTGCTGTTCGTGGTGCTGCTGCTGACTGTCCGCTCGTTCGCCATCGGTCTGTACGCGAACCCGATCACCCTGCAGCTGCTGCGCTGGGCCAGCCTGGTCCTGGGATTCGGCTGGGCGCTGTTGTTCGTCAACGCCTGGCGGATCGCCAACCCGCCGGCGCTGTCGCCGCGCGGCCGGGTGGTGCTCCCGGGCATCGCGTTCCTGGTGGCGCTGATCGTCGCCTTCGGCTCGTGGACCCTGGCCGGCGCGTTCGACGCCCAGAGCCGGCTGTTCGGCAACGTGTTCACCGGCGGCGGCAAGTCCGAAACCTCCAACGGTCGATACAACGTCCTGCTGCTCGGCGGTGACGCCGGGGCCAGCCGCGAGGGTCTGCGACCGGACACCATGATCGTCGCGAGCATCGACGCCCAAACCGGACGGACGGTCTTGTTCAGCCTGCCGCGCAACCTGCAATGGGCGCCGTTCCCGGATTCGTCGCCGCTCAAGAAGCTGTACCCGAACGGCTACTGGTGCGCCGACCAGTCCTGCCTGCTGAACGCCGTCTACACCCTGGCGACCAACCACAAGGACCTGTACCCCGGCGTGAAGGACCCCGGCGTCCAGGCCACCAAGGAGGTCATCGGCAACATCCTCGGCCTCGACATCAACTACTGGGCGCTGGTCGACCTGAAAGGGTTCAGGTCGCTGATCGACGCCGTCGGCGGCATCAACCTGGACGTAGCCCGCAAGGTCCCGATCGGCGGTGGCACCGACCTGACCACCGGCAAAAAGTACCCGATCAGGGGATATATCGGTCCTGGCAAGGATCTTCATCTCGATGGCTACCACGCGCTCTGGTTCGCCCGATCCCGCGAAGGGTCGACCGACTACGAGCGGATGGCCCGGCAGAAGTGCGTGCTCAACGCGATGGCCAAGCAGCTCAACCCGCTCACCGTGGTGACCAAATTCCAGGAGATCGCCAAGGCGGGCGAAGAGATCGTCGCGACCGACCTGCCCACCTCGCAGATCGGCACAATGCTCGACCTGGCCCAGAAGGGCCGGTCGCTGCCGCTCAGCAGCGTCAGTTTCGCGCCGCCGCTGATCCTCCCGGTGAAGCCCGACTTCCCCAAGATCCGCGAGATCGTCAATCAGAAGATCGCGGCGTCCGAGGCCGCGGACACCAAGCCGGCCAACGACAAGCCCAGCTCGGCCGCCCCAGACGGCACCCCGTCCGCATCGCCGAAGCCGTCGTCCAGCACCACGGTGGTGAAGACCCAGACCGACGACTTGGACGAGGTCTGCAAGGTCAGCTGATTCGCGGTTCCTCCGCGGCGGCGTCCACCGTGGTCAGGATGCGGGTGACCGGAGCCCCGGCCAGTGCCGGGCTGTTCGCCGGAATGGCCCAGACCCGGGTGCGCAGCAACTCCAGGAAGGCGCCGGCGGCCTCGGCATCGTCGAAGTCGAGATCGACAACGACGTAGTGCGCGTCGTCGGTCGGACGCCGGACGACGTACCCGCGGACCCCGGCGGACCCGCGCGTGCCGGCGAATCCGTCGAAGGCCTGTTTCCAGGTGCCGAAGTCGGTCACCGGATGCTCGATGTGCAGAATGGTCATCCCGCCACGCTGCCCCGGTGCCCGCCCGTGCGGCATCCCAGATTGGTGGGGTTCGCGCGCGGCGGCGGCGGTCCTACGATGAGCGGCATGGCGGCACCCTCGCAGCGGGCCACCCGCGCCGCGGTCGAGCGGCTTTGTGCCACGGGCCCATCGGGCACCCGGGACTTCCGGACCGCGGTGCTGGCCGTCTTGCGACGCACGGTCGACTTCGACTGGTATGTCTGGGTGCTGACCGACCCGGCGAGCGAGGTCGGCGTTGACCCCTTGGCGGTGGTGCCGGACCTCACCGCGCTGCCCGAACTGGTGCGGCTGAAGTACCGCACCCGGCTGAACCGTTGGACCGGGCCGCTGGTCGCCGCGGTGCTCGGCGATCGCCGGGACGACAGCCCGCTATGGGTGCGGGCCCAGTCCGGCCACGGTGTGGCGGACGTGGTCTCGGTGGCGTTCCGGGACGGTTTCGGCTGCTGGGCCTTTCTCGACCTGTGGTGCCGTCACCGGGTCCCGGACGATGCGGTGCGGCTGCTCGGCGAGCTGGTGGCCCCGCTGACCGCGGCGCTGCGTCGGCGGCAGGCGGACTGCTTCGTCGAACCGGCCCGACTCCCGCCGGGGGCGTCCGACGCGGCGGTGCTGCTGCTCGACCGCGAGTTCCGCATCATCGGACGGACGCCGACGTCGCAGGCCTGGCTGGCCCTGCTGCTGCCGCCCGGCGACCGGCCGGATCCGGTCCCCGCCGCCGCACTCAACATCGCGGCCCAGCTGATCGCACGCGAGGACGGGGTCGATGACCATCCGGCCGTCGGCCGGGTGCACCTCGCGGGCGGGTTCTGGCTGACGATGAAGGCGGCCCGGGTGGCTCCTGGCGACCTGATCGCGGTCACCATGGAGGCGAGTTCGCCCGCGGACCGACTCGACCTGTTCGCGCGCTGCCACGGCCTCAGCCGCCGCGAACAGGAACTGCTCGACGAGCTGGCCCGCGGTGCCTCCACCAGGGAGATCGCGGCTCGGATGTTCCTCTCCGAGCACACCGTGCAGGACCACCTCAAGTCGATCTTCGGCAAGACCGGCACGCATGCCAGGCGCACCCTGCTGTCGCGCGCCCTCGGCGTCCGGACCGACGCGGAAAGCCCTGCCTAACTAGTTCTGGCCTGCCGTCGACGGGAGGCCAGAACTAGTTAGCCTGGGTGCCCTGGTGGGGCGCCTCTTCGAGGCTGAGAATGGGGTCGTGCGGCTGTCCGGTGACGCCGTTTCTTCCTTGGTCCGTTGAGGCCGTAGTTAGCCGGGT